>OAWC01000068.1_pt1 | contig 105087 bp, 89 predicted proteins | sample 1495331 | NCBI WGS metagenome assembly OAWC01 (sample SAMEA2580115, study PRJEB22360) | human gut metagenome | biome: human gut; feature: human-associated habitat; material: faeces | place: Denmark | collected 2008/2010
TTCATCTGAGCCTTTTTCTTTTGCTCAGTTTTTTCATAGGTCATTTGACACTATCTCTGCATCCTCTGTTTCTACGATACGTTCATCTTCAAACACTGCATTTTCATCTTCAATTTCTATCTCTGTCTGCTCTTGCTGGAATCTAAAGTTCAACGTTTTCTCATTCAAATATTCAAATACGTCATCTCTTCTGACCAATACATCCTCAAATACAAATCCATTTTCTTTCAAAAAAGCTGCATCTGTTTCTGATATGGATAATGGCTGAACAACCTTTTTCCCATAATTTCCATTTTTTATGGACTCAGCATTAACGTTACATATTGATTTATTTCCCTGCATAACAACCATCGGATATTTCATGCCTTCAAATTTAACAAGATATGCCCACCTATAATATATTTGCGTTGTTCGCAAAGACTCAATAGATTTGATTGTATCGCCTTCATTTAAGATATCCATATGCTTATATTCAAGCAATCGTTCATTAATTTCATTACGTAACTCCTCATCATACTCAACAGATTCACGTGGCACCACTCCGTCAGCACGTTCTTCGAGAACAGACTTCAAACGCTTAATATTATTTTCTTCCAGAAAGCTTGGTATCACCGTTCCCGTAGCAGCCTCTATCTGCAGACGCCTAGGAGTATCATACATGACATGACTAACCGAGTTGCCTTGTTCATTTTCTTTAAGCGTTTGCCATCCCATATCAGTAATTTCTCCAGTAGATATGTCTATATGATGATAAACATTAATTTCACTGCTTAGGACTCTTTCAATCATAGTCTCCTTCATCCCTGATAATGAGGCAATCTCTTTACTATCATGAAATCCCGCTTCATATAGTCGAAGAACCAACAATTCCAAAGCACCATAATCTTCTATAATATGTTCTTTAACCATCGCTTCTGCCATGGCAATCGGGCATAAAAAAGTATGAAAATACAAAAGTCTTAAATTTGAGTTTTCGCCTACATATTCAAGAAAAATCTTTTTTGATTCTTCCCGAATGTCTTTCGTTGTTTTTTTCATTTACGCTTTCCTTCTAAAAAAATCCTCAGATTGAAAACTATTACCAGCCCCTGCATCTACGTGCTGCATTAATAATCTCATAAATCTCGCAAATTTACGTTCACATATAGCCGGACATTCTGCACATTGATTTATAGTATCATTATCAATAATCTCCGTTTCCTCTTGATGTGCACAAGGCCATTCCGTTCCTTCATCTTTTAATGCTTCCATGTTCATACATTGTGTAAGATAATCAATGTCTCCCACTATCACAAGCTGTTTCTGACAACGTGTAAAAGCTACATTTAATCTTCTAAGTTCTTTCATAAAACCAACTCTTCCCATTTCAGGCTTTTTATATGTCGTACTACGTGTCAAGCTATAAAGAATTAACGGCCGCTCTTGTCCTTGAAAACTATCTAACGAAGCAACCATACTTCTTATTTGTGATTCTTTAATTCCAAGCTTTTTCTTGCCTAAACGCTCTCTTATAAGTCGAACTTGGGCACCATATGCTGAAATAATTCCTATATTGTCTTCAATCTTCTCTAAGTACTCCCCTTTAGCCTTCTCCTGCTGTGACTCCACAATATCAGCAACCATATTGGCAATAAGTTCAGCCTCATATAAATTTTGATATCCCATTTTGCTAGCCGGTTGACTTTCTTTTCGTTTCTTAGCCTTGCTTGTAGAAATTACCACAAGGGGCTTATCTGTCCCCGGAACAATAGCAGAAAATTTATCCATGTTATAGCTAGAATGATAATTTCCTTCATAAAACCATTCGGATATAATATCAGAAATATTTCCTGGCATTCTAAATTGACTATTAAGATTAACCAGTTTTTTAGGATCTTCTGTTACCCGTTTTATCATATCTTGAACAGTTTCCGGTTCAAATTTTTTATATGGTTCAGCCTCATAATCCTCTAGCACCGGTTTAAGTATCAAACTTCTATCTAAGCCCTGACTCTCAAGTCTATCAATTGTCTTTTTTCGCATAGCCTCGAAAATGTATTCAAAGAAGCTCATATTCAAAAGTTTGGTGTCGATTTCATCTGCCTCACATGCGGCAACTACATCATCATTTGCACACGGTGGAATTTGTTTATAATCGCCTAATAATAAATTTTTTCTAGCTCTGCTCATAGGAATCAACGCATTATGAATTTGAATCTGCCCAGCCTCATCGATAATAGCCACATCAAATTTAACATTCGCAAAATCTTTATTAGAATTAATACCTATACAGGTTGCCCCCACAATTTTGCACGTCTCTAATAATGCATTCTGCATAATATCATTCCGCTCGTTATTAACAATATCATTCCACTCACCAAGTGCCCTCGACATCTTTGAAATGATTTTTTCAAGCGAAGCTAATGCTTCAGCTTCGGACATTATGATTGTCCAATTATTACTTGGCTCAATTTCGAAGCAAGGGGTATCATAAAGCTTAGAAATCTCTCCTCTAAATTTAGGCAAAAATTCATCCGTTGAGGTCTTCTGTGAATATTCTTTCAAGAGTCTTAATGATTCGTTATATGCACTCTCAACATTCTTATCTCTATACTCAAGGTTTTGCTGTTCAGCTACCTTTGTCATAGAATTATAAGCATCAATACTCTGCACATATTTTTCTCTAAGCGTTTTTAAATAAGGTTCTCCCTCTTCAAGTTCCGCTTTTGCCCGATTAAAATATCTTTTTCTCAAAAGCCTTACCAAAAAACTTTTCGTTTCATATACTTGTAAAAAAATTTCTTTGCGAGCTCTATATTCCAATAGTGAATCCAGTTCTTTTTCAACTTTTTCTACATTTTCATATAACTCCGCTATACGCCGCATATTTTCCCTATTCATTGCTATATATTCATCTAATACTTTTTTTCTTTCAAAGTATGTTTCATATAGCTTCTTATATATCTCAAGCCGCCCTTTGTATAGTCTTATCTCCTCCTTATTATATTCCAGTTCTTCCTGGACACGATCATAATTTTGGTTGTAATAATCCTGCATAGAAGCAATTTTATTTTGTGGCAGATAAGCCTTGCAATTATCCTGAACTTTATTTTCATTACCCAGTCTAACTGTCTCCGCTATAGTTCCAAATCTTGCCAAAACATTATCTACTGCAGCATTATTCTGCGAAGATATTAAAACTCGTAAGCCCTTTTTTATAAAATATTCAACCCAGAAACTAATTACTGTTGTTTTTCCAGTTCCTGGTGGACCTAGAACCAGCAATAAATCTTCTGTTAATATTCCTTTTATAATTGCCTCAAGCTGCATCTGATTCGGTGGATATTGACTTGCCATCTTCTCAACCAGATAATCCTTTAAATCATCCTGTATTTCCTCATAACCATCTACTGAAAAATCATCAAATACATGATACATATATTTTGATTCCAATTTGCAGCGTTCCATACTTCGAATGACTTTACTTCTCACTCGCGTCTGAGTATCATTAACAGCCATTACTAATCTTCCAGTTAATGGTAAATCAATATCATCTGCCTGATGATAAATTGCAATCGACAAAATAACGGCGTCATCACTTTCATCATCAATATCTTCTATGACACCAGTATACACACCATGCTCAGTTCCATTTGTATCTATTACTGTAACTCTATCTCCTATACTAAAGGATCCATTTTCCGGATTTGCATTGATATCGGTGGAGTAAAATCCATAGACCGGTCCCTTATCATTTTTACGAATAAATTCTCTCCGAAAATACCCTATTCCATCGCCCTGTGCCTGCTTATATTGTTCAACCCAGTTTTCCTTGTCTGTATAATCACGAAAAGGACGAATAATATTTCGTCTAAATCGTTCTGAAATTTTGATTTTTTCTTTCTTAGCATCAGAACCGTCTTCATTCGCATCATCCGCTTCAAAATAAGCCTCCATAGAATCCAACAGGTTATTAAGAACACTTTGTTCCATTTTCCATGAATTATCAGACACCGAAGGATGTATTTCTTTGTTATAGACAACGAAAACACCGCCAGAAGGTATAATAGTAAAAATCTTAGTTCTATATAAATTGTCTTTTTTTTCTACCGCTTTTTTTCCGTATAAGACACTAGTGCACTGTAAATTCAGATAATCACTGCCAAAAAAATTCAACACATAGTGTCCTACATATACAGAATATCTTCTTTCAGAAGATGCATTCTTTTTATATGATGTTACAACTAATGTTTTACTAGCTCGAAGTTCTTTGAAAATACTCTCAAAATTGTTTTGAGAAACTTTTTGCTCATTAATATAAAAAATAACTTTATCAGATACTTCTTTGTAGTTTTTCGGATGTAATTTAATAAAATCATTCATTGCTATCTTCCATCGTACTTCCCAATTTTGATATGTTTTAAATTACGAATTATATCTCCATATGTTAACCTGTCATTTATTTCAAAGCTAGTCATCTTATTTATTATGTCTTCCATCTCTTTAACTCCGGATATCTTCTCTAGATATGCCGGAAGCTGCGGAATCTGAATCCATGTATCTTGTCTGGCCTTATACTGGTATTCTGCACCTATTGTTGGTACTCGTCCCAACAGCATCTCATACATAATTTGTCCAATAGCGAAAATATCCGTCTTATTCGTAATGCTTACTCGTGTATTTCTTATTCCCAGCTGCTCCGGAGCCTGATAATTTGTTGTTCCGATATTTCTTATATAGTTTAGGTTGGCACATCCGAAATCAATGATGTAAATATCCCATTTTTTTGTTTCTTTATTAAAATTTACAAATATATTTTCCGGCTTAAGATCTCTATGAACAAGAACGGGATATTTATTGCTTATATCACGCATGATTTCACATATTTGTATTACTAAGCATTTTCGTATAAATATATCTTTTGCTTGCAGCTCATCCCGCTGATGTTTATCCAACCAAGCTCTAAGAGAAACTCCAGGCATGGTATCCATGATGACTACATATCTGCTTTCCCTCGTATCATCCCAATAGTCTTTTACACTTGGTACTCTCTTACTACATTTGGAAACTTGTTTTAATGTATTAACCTCTTCTCGCAGCACGTTTTTCAATTCGTTTTTTGCTGCCTTATCATCAAGTTCCCCATAATTTAATATTTTAACGAAAGCTCCTTTAAACTCTCCGTCTGATATCTTTCCACACCATATCTTTGTTGTTTCATTAACATATACAGGGCCATTTACTACGTATGTATTTTCATTATTATAAATTTTTAACTGCATACTCAAGTTTCTCCTTAAAATCAGCTGGTTCATCAATCATATTAATAGAACTTTCAAATGTATCTATCAGAAGATCTCCAACTTTCTCAGAAAAACTATCGTAAATAAAATCCTCATCAACTTCACTTTTTACCTCGGCTGGATCCTTGCAGTAAACCATTATTTTTGCAACAGAATATATATCAGCCTTTTCCCATTGAATATTTTCAGACTCATTTCCTTGACGCACTTCACGCGGCATATATGGATTTTCTGAAAATGAAGACTCAATGCTCTTATAAACAGTCGCATCATATCCTTGTATTTTCGCCGTTTCCATATTAACAATTCCGGCCATATAACCACCTTCGCAAGGTGTCACGATTACATTCCCCGCTTGAATATTTCGCAAAGATATACCTTGTCCTATACTTTGAAGTTCAATAAGTATATTCGTCAAATCAATTGCAATCTGCACTATTTCTCTTTCGGTGAACTTAGGATGGTCTATCTCCGAAAGCAGTTTACTATCAGAGTACACAGAATACGCTATGTACTCCCTATCGGATTCCGCAAGCACATTACTAGGATAATGAACATCTAATAAATAACTTTTTCTTCCTTTATCTTCCTTTATTTTATTTCCTGTAAGCACTCCTCTTGCTCCCAGTTCATTATCTCTTTCCTCCATACTATTACGATGAAATACCTGAAAATAATAGTAGTTTTCCTGTGGATCCTTTACAAAATAATTATTATCACCACAGATAACTTCATTTGGTGCCTTAGGAACGGCTCTTACAATTTCATAATATCCAAATGGAACCTTATTTAAATCGAAGTCTGGAACTAACAACTCTTGTCCAAACACTTCCTTAAAAAGTGTATAAAGGGCTTGAACACACGAACTGGCCTTCTCAATATTACCCTCATTTACTACATGCAATTTCTGAGCCCCTTTATTTGCATGTAGAGTATCATTTCCGTTTTTTCTAATAAGTGCAGCCGCATCTTCATTCGTAAACAGACCTGCTTTTAGGCAGGTATCAATCATTGTGGCTAGATTAGGTGGAAGATTTAATGTATCTTCAATAGGCATATTACAATTTTTACAAATCTTCGGCTGTGGCTTAATTTGTTCGACATTATTCTTCTTTATTAATCCCTTGCACAATATTTCCAATGCAGCCCTTGAATTTGCAATCGCATTGTACGGAGAAATCATTATATTTCTTTCAGCCGATTTACAATTCCTAAGTAATGATGTTTTATCAACTATATCAATTCCATCAAAATTATCAAAATTCATAATTTTTTCCTTCCTCTGCCACTATTTCTTATCTTGCCTATCGATACATGAAAGTGATTTTTTCCTCTAACCATTTAAATCTGGCCTCCCCATCTTCTGAAACTGCCAGATTGGCAAATGCACAATAGTTTTCTGCAAGTTCGCCGCAAAGTTCAAGTGATAAAATATCTCTTCTTTCTATATTTCCCATTTTATTCATCACTTCAATTTCTCCAAACTTACATACAACATCTTCTGTAGCCCCATGATAAATAAGACAATCCGACATTTTTTTAGCATATTTCAGTTCAAGATCTTTTTCATCTCGAGAAAGAGCAATTAATCGCATATACTTGAAAATAATTTCGCTAGGATGTCCTGTCAGCGCCCACTCCTTTTTATGTATTTTCTTTCCAAATTTCACTTCAATATTTTGAAGTTCCGACCATACTTTTTCAGTCAATTCAAAAAGCCTAAACACGTATAATGCTCGAACGTATATATATAACGCATATTTCATATTGATCAGTGGATCATTCTTTGAACCTTCATCCATAATATATTTCAATTGATCAATTAACTTTGTCTTTCCTCCAAAATATCTTTCAGCTTCTCCAAGATACGCTTCCTTGTTTCCCGTATCAAGATAATACTGCAATAGATAAGATTGTGTAATTTTGTAATTAGCAGATGCTTCTTCAAAATGTACTAACGCTGCCCTGAACTCGACTTCTGCACGCCGCTCTCTCTTGAAAGCGTATACCTGACCTCGCTGACTATGTGCCTTTCCCATAGCTTCAAAACCGTTATCGCCAACTCCGGGAAGCTCAAGTTTTTTCTTAAAACCAGTAAGCTGTTTCTGATATCTCATGTTTTCATCCGAAAGTTCTTCAGCTCTATCTATTTCAAAATAATCACAACAACCTACAACCAATTTATTTCTTGTGCTTAAATAGGCATCCAGGCTTACCAAACCTGCGTATTGCTTGCACTTTTCAAAATATTCTTCAGCTCCTTTGCTATCTCCTATGTGACAACAGGCAGTAACGCCAATATCAAACAGTACATATAGAATCCGTTTTGCTTCCGGACTGTGAAATTTTTCCTTCATTACAGGCACAAGTTTCTCTAAAACTCTAAGAATGTAAAAACATTTTTCCTGATCCAGCGTATTATTGTTCAACGTCTCATTTAGCTTACGCACCGCCATGTTAAAGTCTGACACATTTTCACTTTCAATAATTTTTTCTTCGATCTTTTTAAACCAAAGGTTCTTATAATACTTAGCGAACTCTCCGTCCAGTTTTCCTGCATCAAAAGCGATACTTAATGACTTGTAATAATCACCTTCAGCGTATTTTGCCCAAGCTTTAGAATATATATTGTCTATTTCATCATACCCGAAAACCAGATTTTCTGACTTTCCTGTAAGTTTCTTCACTCTCTCGTCTATACATCTAAGCCATTCATCAGTGCTGGTTCCTTCTATATCAAAGCCCAACACTGAACATATACTGTCTGACATGTAAAGGAATTCCATACCTTTTGAATTCCTTTCATGATAACCAATAGACTTCACGTTGAAATTTATTATTTTGATGTTTGGCTGCTCTGCCTCGAGTATGGCTTTTGCAATAACAGTTCGATATATATCGGGATTGGTTAATCTAAATTGATATTTTCCATCTTCCGCCTGTTCAGCTTTGTACCCTTGTTTCTTATACTCTTTAAACAGTCTGCTGTTATTCTCTAGAAGTGCACTCCTCCTTGTAGCAATATCCAGGGAAATCTCCTGAATGTCATCTATAAGAGGATTATTAAAAATCAATCGTGAAATCAGCTCATCCGCCATGTGAAAATACAAATTGCTTGCATAATCATCCTTAGCTAAAATATTTGCATTCTGGCTAAGGAGTCTGGTCATCCCCTGGTCACTTTTCAGAATAATGAAAATATAGTATTCCCCATTTCGGTCTTGAAAATCTCTTAGTGTACCATTTCTATCTTCGTATTGCAGTTTATTTCCCTTATATGTTCCACGACGTATAAACTCTGCTAAAGTACTCTTAACAATTTCTTTCACAGGTCTCACTACATTACGATTTCTATCTGCATCTCCGTTTGAATGAAGTGCTTCTGGATAAGAGAAGTTACTTGTACAATTAGCAATCGATGCTGCTTCTGATATAACCGATTTGTAATATGCTTTTATTCTCTTTCTTTCAATCACTTCCTCTCTCCGAATAGAATGGTCATCATATATCACCCCACCAATATAAATAGGCTTATTTGTGTTTTTTAATCCTTCAAAATCACCATACTCATCAAGTGCATATGTAAACATGCTTTACCCCTTCCTAATTTATAAATTTTATAGTGTTGATTCTTCCTTCATTATAACCTACATTCAAATCAAGCGAGTAATCTATCACTCATTTTAAATAGTAATTATACACTTTTATGTAAAATAAGACCATTCGATATGATGCAATTTCATCTTTTCATCATTCGTCATTTGTAATTTAATTGTATTATATTCAAGGGCTTCTTCCAGAAGCCCTCAACATTGGCATCATCCAAATTCAATTCGCCAGCTTTTTCTTCACCATACAACGTTTCTTAAAAAACGAAATGCCATAGCAGAGAATTTGGTCATAATCATCCTCATACTCTTTTGCATACATCCTGTCATCAATCTGCTGCAAGGCAGCATCGCACTCACTTTCCAGTTTGTCCAGAGACTTCGTATACTTCGCTTCGAAAACTGCCACCCGGCTATTGATGGGATCATACACAACCACATCACTGCGACCTTCACCATGTTCTTTGTTAGAATCTACCATATATCCTGCCCCTGTAAAAATACCTGCAAGAAACGCATGATAAAAGTCCTCTTTATAATCATGGTAGCTGATAGTCCTTCGCAACAACACATTCATCTCTTTGGTAAGGTTCTCGCTGTCACCATTCCACACGGCATGAAACAGCGTACTCCTGTCACATTTTTTCGTGCTGTCATCGAACCATTTGACAACAGTCGTTTCAAAGATTTCCTTGATTTCAGCGTTTGGGATCATAAGCGCTACTGTACCATCCGCCAGCTTACCATTATAATCTTCTTCGCGTGCTTTTGTCAGATAGCCGGTAAGATACAGCATACTCCAAAGATTCTCCTCTGAAGAATGCAGATAATCATAAGTCAAGTTCTCATCCACGCGCTGAACAATCGTACCTCCAGCCAGCAAAGTTTCCAGTTTCCCGGTGATATTGCTTCCAGCATAATCAATGAATGAGCGGATAACTGCATTATCACTCGTATTCTTCCAATAGCTGACAGGCTTTGCCTTAGGATTGCGCTGTAACTCCAGCAGATAATTCATCACGTCCCACGGACAGTAAACATCAAAATCACCGAAGTGGTATCCGTCATACCACTCCCTGATGCTTTCTGCTTTATCCAAAACGTCCGCATCTTTAAGAATCTGGTCTACCTCACTTTGAACAAAGCCAAAATACTCATTCAGCCTGGAATCTGTAATCGTGTCTGAAATAAAATTATTTGTTCCGGTAAAAATGCTTTCCTTTGCAATTTTCAAGCATCCCGTAATCACAGCAAAGCAGAGTGCCTGATTGTCCTTCAAAGCCTGCATCAGACCCTTCATGACATCTAACATCTCCTCATAGTAGCCATTGCGGTTTGCCTTTGCCACAGGAACATCATATTCGTCAATCAGGAGAATCACAGGTTTGCCATATTGCTGATACATCAATCTCGTAAGCAGCATCAGGCTTCCTTTCATATCCTTGGCCGAAGCCGTACCCTGTATCAGTTGTTTTACGATTTCTTTATCAAAACTATCTAACTTGTCGCTATCCAACAGATACAAGTGCTTCTTATACAACTCCGAGATGACAAGTGTAAGCATATCGTATGCACTGTTAAAATTCAAACCATCAACCTGCCGGAACGAAACAAACACAGTCGGCCACTGATTCATCCATTCCATACACAGTTCATGCCTCTTTGCAATCTCAAGTTCCTCAAACAGTGCCTTGTTGTCCTTCCTGATATCAAAAAAGCTTTCCAGCATACTCATGCCAAGTGTTTTACCGAACCGCCTAGGGCGAGTGATCAAGGTTACTTTTGTTCCTGTTGTACTGAGAAGTTCGCCTATCAGACCTGATTTATCAACATAATAATAACCATTCCTGCGGATTTCCTCAAAATCAGACACCCCAACTGGAATACTCAACAATTTCATCTCTACCGCTCCTCCCTTGACTTGGCACAGATTTTTCAGTATTTCTATCATACCATAAAGTCAACCCTTATGTATAGCTTTCCTACTAAGTTACTTTTTTCACTATTCATTCACTCCTATTTTACACTTATCATTGGTTGCTATAGCCTCAATTATATTGGAAATCATATCCCTCAGAAATTAATCTGGCAATCCTGAATCTTTTTTCTACGCAAGCTGTCCAAAACATACGGTTAATAGCCGTTGGATGATATCTGTAACTTCTGATAGCACCTTCTGTCTCCTGCTCCATTGGAACACTTCCCGGCTTGATCAACTCTCGTTCTATATCCTTCCAGGTACAAAAGTCATATTGAAATTCATAATCTTCTCTTGGCCAGTCACGCATAATGGATCTGAGTTTTTCCATTCCAATATCAGAAACATTTAACTGTTCCTCGATTGAAAAATCATATTGCTCCGCATAATAAGCAAGCTTCTTATCACGTCTGGTTCTTAATATGTAACCATCCTTCGTCAACACAACTGCATGCAGGCAAAAGCTATTCGGTGGAATTTTCTCCAGATCAATTGCTTCTTTACGCATCTTCAAATTCAATACCGCATTCTCGACCTCTTGCTTTAAGGTATCATCCTTTGTATCGCCATTCCTTAACGCTTTCAAATATTCCTGTACACACATGGTCTGTGTATACCTGCATTGATCGAGCAGAATGTATATTCCTTCCTCGTTATTTTGAAACGAGACATTTTCTTTCTGACATTTACTAAAGTATCATACTTTATCATAACGTTCCCCTTTTGAATATGGTTGCTTTGCAACTAGTATTTTCCGATAATATAAAAAGGTAAAACGGATAATTGCGGAAGACCTCCACACGCCGGAACATAACCATTACTCTTAACAATAAAATGATCAGATTTTGGACAGCTAGACGAATCAGAAATCGGACAGTTTGGGAGATCATAAACACTTTATTATGGAAGTTCATAATTATTTTTTCGATTACCCTTATTCATCTTTTCTATATGCCTTAAAATAATGATGACCTATACGATCTTTTTCCGGTGGTAACTGCATATAATCACCATATGTATGACGCAAAACCTCATCATAATCTTTTGGTACACGAAATTGATATTTTTCAAATGGAACCATTATTGTTTCATCAAACCATTTACGTAAAAATATCTCTTTCTTTCCCCCTGAAAGCCATACTACACATCCAATATAGTTACTATCCTCATACTCCTTCAATCCAACAAGTTGATTGAGTTTTTTTTGAAAGTAATCTTTCCCTATCAATTTAGATCCTATAAATACAGGATATTTTATAATTTTTCTAAATAACGATGTTGTGGTTTCAATTGCAAAATATTCCCGTGTTGACTGGTAGCAAAGCGAAGACAGTCTGTCCCCTTTCATACCATAAGTAACCGCTTCTTTCTCAGTTGTTCCAAGCCCGTCATATGGATATATGTCTATAAACACTCCCATACCATATGGTTTTTCATTCTCCATTTTTATTATATATCGGTCATCACTAATTCTCGTGATCATATATGGATATTCCTTACACTCCTCCAGATTAAATATACGCAAATCAGGATATTCTTCCCTATGTATCTTCATGTATTCTAAAAACTGATCATAATCCCTGCGCGGCATCATGATATCCACATCATCATCCCATGGAATATACCCATGATGCCGAATGGCTCCTATAAGAGTTCCATATATTAAAGAATATCTAAAATTCTGTTCTTCACATATTGTTGCAACTGTATGTAATATTTCAAGTGATACTAATTGTATTTCCCTCATCGTTAACTCTGTCATTTTTTCTTCTCCACGCTTATCAACGGTTTCCTAGCAAAATGGCCATTCTCAACTTTACAGCCATATTTTTATTCATATATCTTGTTTTAAAAGATGCTGCCAACTCTAATCGAGTAAATATATTTCTTCTATATCCAGAAATTTTTTCTAACCATCTTTTTTCTTCTTTTCCTATCATTGAACCATAAATTTTTAAAATCTGCTCGGCCTGGCTATCTATTCCAGTTTTTTCTCTGGTAACAATCTCTCTGCAGCTCGATGTTATCTTATTTAAAAATCCATAAGAAACACCAACAACATTATTTTCGTGTTGGCGATACATCATATAGGAATCCTCATCATACCGTATGCTTCCTTTTACTGCCACACACACAAGCGCAATATAAAAATCATGCATAACCAATCGTTCCGGCATACTATAATTCTGAATCATCTGAGCCAGAGCACAATTAAATATCATCGTACACCCAAGCAGCCCTCCTGAGCAAGCCAATGTATAAATATCTGTCTTCGGATCACATTTATAAACATCTCTTCCTAAAGATTTGAGATTATCGTCCACAAGTTCTGCATTGGAACAATACAGACTTGGTGTTTTAATATCCTTTATCTGCATTATCCCTGTCCACAATTTATCCGGCATCCAATAATCATCCTGATCCGCAAATGCATAATAATCATAATTTTCACAATGCTTTATTAAATCCATAAAACTCAATGCTGGTTTTAGATTTCTTCCTTCATACCAATGAAGCTTTTTTTCTATTTCATACTGCATCAAAATTTTCTTTGTTGCATCAGTTGACCCATCATCCCGAACCCATAAATCCAGTTCAAAGTTTCCTCTCTGGTTTAATATTGATTCAATCTGTTCTTTCATATAGTTTTCCCCATTATAGGTGGACATTAAAACCGCAACTCTCACTCCTGCACTCCAAATAAGACCTGATAAAATGTATTTTTAATAGTTGTATCCGACTCTTCAAATTTATATGTTAATTTATGAAAGCTTGTCATTTCTTTTACCGCATTTGCAATTGTCTCGTCATACTCCTCGAACAATCTCAGCAACAAGATATGTGGTGTTGCATTGCTGAATGGTACAACTTTATTCCACTCATCTGGATATGCCTCTATCACCATTTGGAAAAACATATGAAATAAATAATAATGAACTAATTTCGTATTTTCCTTCCAATATTCATACAATAGAGCCCTCTCTAACATAAGCATTTGATTATTGGAACATGATGTAATAAACCAACTTGAAACCGCAGTACATTGACCATCCAAGCCCGGTTTAAGATTCTGAAACATAAAAAAATCTGCATCAAATAAATAATCCGGATATATTGGCGATGAACACCATACAGTTGCATCGATCCATGTTCCTCCATACTTAATCAATAATTCCAGTCGCAATAAATCTGACAGATGTGTTTTAGAAAAACATCCCTTTTCATATTTTTCCAAAATGTATTCCGGAAATTGTACATATTCCTTATAATTATCTTCTGTGATTAAAATTATCCTCTTATCACGCAGATTACTTTTCAAGGATTCAAAACAGTACTGCACCATTTTAGGTGCATGCTCCATGCCCTGAAACCAACACACCCAAACAATATCCGAATGTTCATGTAATACATTTTTTGTATCTTCTTTCTGTTGGTATTCACTAATAAACCCTTTATATTTCTTTTTTAATTTGCAATATATCCGATTATCAACTGCCAATCGGACAATCTCAAGTGATTTTCTTGACAGACCTAATATTGCTGTTTCCAATAATGAAAATAGTATTACATGCGCCATGCAATACTGTTTCAATATCTCTATACCATTTACTTTTTTAAATATTTTTTTAAATTCTTTCATATTAGTACTGTTTTTCCCCTTATTTTTCTGAGTTATACATAAATCCCTCTTTTCTTCGGGCAATTTTGCTTTACTCCCCTCAACCATATCATTTTTATTATTACCAGTTTCTGATTCTTCGTTCTTCTGTATACCATTCCTAACTATATTGTCAATAGCACAACTTAAATATGCCATAAACATTATTATGTATGCAACTATAAATAAAATTATATATACTTTCCCCAAACAGCCTGTTTCTGTCAAAAAATTATAATCTAGTATCAAAAAACCGCATGTTAATTCATATAATAAATCCCATCCACTTCCCTCAAATATCATCTGGTCCGAATACATTCTGGTCACTACATATGCCCCGGAAAATAAAAGCAAAATTTCGATCACAACCTGAAAACAAATTTCGCGCAATACAACTATCCCTGACTCTTTTTTGCTTGTGCAAATAAAATCTAATAACATCTTATGAAATGCCAGATATGTAATCATAAATGCTGTTAAACAAATAATTCTCATACACTTCAATAATATTTCCTGACTAATTGTGCCAGATTGACACGCACATGCAATTATAAAAATTGGCATCATATATATAATGGTCGCAAATTCATTTTTTTCTTTTTCCTCTAGCTTTTGACAAATTCTCCCTATATCTTCAATAAAAAAATTAACTATAGACATGATCGTCGTATTAAAAATATATACCACTAAAATTATTATTGCCTTTATAAATAAATTCACGTTATATTTTGTGAAAATTACAGAAAACAAAAGAATTCCATTCATTACTTCACAAATAACCAATGTAATTCCTTGTGCTTTATAAGGTACAAAAATATACTCCAAACATTTCATACATCTTCGCAGAAAGTGCTTTCCTCTTTGTTTTCCTTGTATAATCAAAACAATATATATCACCAAACATGTTACAAATAATATAGCTGTTATATAATCTTTCATTCTTTCACCTTATTAATTTCATGTATAGCCTTACTTCTTTTGAGCAATATCAAATTTTTCTATTATTTTACTGTCTTCCGAAATGCCCAAAACTTATTCATAACAAAATTCAAAGGTACACTAACCAGCAAATTAATGATTGGAGCTATTATTTTCGGAATACCCAAAACTTCTACCCATAATAATGACAAAATACTGTTCAGGAACAATCCTGTAAAAGCATATGATATATAAGTCTTTATCAAAGCGTGAACAATATTTCGTTCCTCATTATCTGCCTTTTCAAATACAAACTTATTATTCCAATAAAAAGACCACAAAACACTTAAAATAAATGCAATCACCTGTGCTGCCAGATAATCAACACTTGGTATCAGATTATTTTTTTGAAATAATATAAGTGTCACAACATAAATAACATACGATATAACTGTATTACTTAATCCTACAATCCCAAACTTAACAAATTGCATCAATGCTTCCCATTGTGTTTCATTTATCTTCAATTGTAACAATTTACATAAAATAAAATCTATCATTTTTTCAATAATTTTCCATAAATTCATAGCATTCTCTTTATCCTTTTCTCGTTGACCAAAAATTTCTTTTTGTTCCTTAATTCTATTCTTTCATAATCTCCGAAAATGTTCCTGACAATTCACTTATTTTCTTTGCAATACTATTCCCACCATCCTCTATTCTGCTAGGTGGTGCAATCAAATTTAATTGTTTCAATCTTTTTTGTATTGCCATTCTTCCATAGAAAAATCTCCAACGCTGCATATTAATTTTTGAGGTTGTCTCACATCCCATCCCTTCTGTCCAGCAATATCTCTTACTAAATATCTGCATCTCGGCTCTGCTCTCTTTCCTTTAGCCATACCAGCACCTCCAAATCTTATCTTGCGCATATATAATTATAGATGACGACTGCTATAATTTATAAACCTGCCTGATTGCTTCATCCCATTGACCACGTTCTTTTAGAACATGACAGATAATGTCTCTGACAGCTCCCGAACCACCACGATAATCCGAAACATAATCTGCTCTCTCAAGAATTTCTTCGCATGAATCCTTGGGACAACCAACAAAACCAGCCAACGACATTGCCGGCAAGTCATTTAAATCATCCCCTATATACCCCAACTGTTTTTTTTCAATTCCATGTTCTTTCAAAAATGATATTAAAAAGTTTTTTTTGTCCTTTATATTCTGACAAATAAACTCTACACTCATTTCCTGCATCCGTCTTGTCACTGCTTTACATTCCCTTCCAGTCAGAACAATAATCTTCATTCCAACTGCATGCGCAGTGAAAAAACCAGCAGCATCTTTCGTGCAGAACTTCTTTAATTCATTGCCAGAATCATCATAATAAATTCCGGCATCTGTCATCGTTCCATCAACATCAATCACAAAATATTCTATCTTACTATAGTCTGCCATCATTAACTTCCTTTACATACATCCATAATCCACGAAACGTTTCCTGATCAGATACTTCTACTTCACATTTCGGAAATCGTTCTATTATTTTTTCCCGCAAAAGCAAATTCTTATTAGCAACACCGCCCGAAAAAATCACTTTATCCACTTTATGTTTTTCTTTTAATAAACGTTTTGCTGTAACGTAATAATTTTCTGCCATTTGTTCAAAAACAGAACGCATCAGATTTCCAACTGTAAAATTTGTTTCCAATATGTTTGCAATCTTCCCATTTGTATTTTTATTGACAGAATTAGGGAAGAAACTCATATCAATGATAAGTTCTGTATCATCACTGGTTGCTGCCAACTCCATAACAATTTTCCAAAGTTTTTCATCCTCTACTTCCATCCCATTATATGCCTTTAGTAATTCTCTAAAGAAATTAATATAAACATTTAATGCTCTGCCACATGGCACATGTGGGATAGTATTTAAATACATATTATTAAAAAATGGTCTTGTCTGAAATGTCTTATCAAATATAAGGTTACCATCCAAAATGCTTACCTGTGATCCCGTTCCAAGATTGAAAGACAACACATTTTCTTTCATTCCGCTTCCAAGTAATGCCGCCTGCTGATCTCCAATTGCCTCACAAAAGCAATATCTGCAACCATTTATTTGTGCTTCAACTATCTCATCTTCCTCTACGCTTGGAAATTGTATAGATTGATATCCCAACTGCTCTATCAATCGTTGATTCCACTTTTTTCTCCCCAAATCATACAATCCACTGGCTGCAGCATTTGTTGGATGCACTGCAGGGATTATACTTGTTAACGAATAGATCAAATAATCTCCCAATGTGTAGAATCTCGCTTTTCTTCCCTTCAAACCTGAGTTTTTATCCAACACCACATATAAATTGGTACTTGCTATGCCTGCTTTCAACGGCATACCTGTGCTTTCAATGTCTTTCATATCAACAAGGGAAGCTATCTCTTCCAGATAACTTCCCCTTTCACTTTTCTCTAATGCCCATTCATCTTTCCAAGATACATAATCACATAAAAGATTTCCTTCCATATCTGTCAAAACAAAGCCGTGCATCTCAGTTGAAATTCCAACATAAAACTTATCTCCAAAACATTGAAATTCACGTAATATTTCTTTTACTGCATAGGCAGCTCCCTGTATTCTTGGAAATCGATTTTTAGTTTCTATTTCTGATGTTCTTTTTGTTATTTTTTTTATAATTTTCCCAGTCTCATATTCTACTAATGCAGCTTTAAGGAAACTCGTTCCACAATCAATTGTTATTGTATACATTAAAATCCTCTATTTCGTAATAATTAAAGTTCCATTCATATCGCAAAGCGGAACCTTGCACATATGCACATCATACTCCTTTTCATATCTATTAACAGCATCTCTGACCCCCGTCAACCGGCTATTATAGTCATGAATAAATATATATCCTCCCTTATTTAATCTAGGATAAAAATATTTTATCCCCTGATATATTGATTCTCCAAAGTCTACATCAATTGAAACAAAAGCAAATCTCTCCTCTAATCCATCCAATGATTCTGGAAAAAATCCCTTTCTAAAAATAACCTGTTTCTGATTTGGAAGATTATTCAATACAATTTGCATAGTTGTATTTTTAAAAATTTCTACAAATGCTTCATTACAATTATCCTGCTGCAATTCATTTACCGCCTCTTTAACGTCAAATCCTTCAAATGTATCAAACAGATAGCATTTTCTATCAGGAAAAACTCTATTAATATGTTTGGCAAACTCACCTCTAAATACTCCAAGTTCCGCAACACTGCCTTCTATATCATTTTCGATAATTTCTGCAGCAACTAATTCAAAATTTTTTAATCTGACATAATCATTTTCATAAACAGAATCTGACATATATTTATTATAATCCACATTATTTATCACATCAATTTCTGGCGTGCTTACAACATGAAAGCTATGCTTTAATGTTTGAATATATCGTTCATCAAAAACATCTTCTGCAATATCATAATTTCTGTTCAAGTCACAAATACAATAATTATTATATAAAAAAATAACTTTATCTAAATTAATTCCCAGTTCTTTACATTGTGAATATATCTCACTTGCAAATCTGTTTGCAACAATAATATTATCGTACTCCCTTACATTAATTTGATCCGGTGTTATTATAGGACGATTCATAAATTCTTTCTTACTTAAGTCATTATCGATAAATGCTTCAACATCATCTAATTTGACTCGATATTTCAACACATGTGCAACAGCTCGTCCAGTTCCCCAAATTAAAATCTTCATTTTTTAACTATGTCCTTAATTCTCATTAATCCTTTTGCAAATATGCAATCAATTATTACTGTAACACTAACTAATCCTAAAAATATAGCTAATGCTCTCCATTTTTCAATATTTTCAACATACTGTGGCAAAATAAGCAACAAATACCCATGGCATAAAAAAAGTGGTATACTCAATTTTGCACAAAAATCACTTACTAATTGACTAATAAACTTATTAGTATATGTTATACCACTAAGCGTTATGCAAAGTCCTATAAATATCCATAATGCTAATACAAAATCATAACTTGAATATTTTTCTCCTTTTATCATTCCATTTACTACAATAATCCAAATTAACCATTCAATTATCGTCATGCATACTTTGCTTAATTTTTTATACTGTTTTTTCCGCAGACTATTAACAATTTCATAACATGTTACACCAGCCAAAATACTTGCAATAGCTCTTAAAACCCCTTCATAACATATTTCCGTCCAAAACCCTGCATTCATTAGATTTCCACATTCATGTGCAATCCATCCGAATATCATTATACTCAAAAATGGTGCAATAACATGTGTCATTATCCCCGTAAACTTTCTCAAAAGTGGAAATAAAACTACGAGTGCAATAATGAAAGCTGACAAATACCATTCCGTACCTAACAGTGCATATGTAGGAAAGCCAGCCATCTGTAACATAAAAATCTCTGGGATAAACATATGAAAATTTGATAATAAATTTTTATAATTATCAAATTTTACTATTGACACTGCTAGAAAAGATAATAAACACGCACCTAAATAATATGGTAAAATTTTCTTTATTACTTTCCATATATATTCCTGTGTTTCTATATATAAATCCTTACTTGTTTCTTGTATTAGGCTTTTATTCGTAACATATTCAGCCAAATAAAAGCCACTTACCATATAAAAAAATATAACTCCTATATATCCACATGGAACAAATAATTCTTCTTTTCCCATAAACTGTCCCCAATGCAGAAGCATTATATTTATAGCAAATAGCATTCTTAATACATCAATTGTTTTATTTCTTTTATTATGTGTTGTCTTTCTAAATTTTCTAAACTTAAGTATAAAAAAAATAAGAACAAGTAAAATAATTGTTACAATAATTACAATTTTTTTGTAACAATTAAGCCATATCTGCAGTTTTAAAAGTGTGCTTATTCCTTCCTTATTTGTAACTATATTTTTATTTTCATTATCATATTTCCACAAACAGCACTTTTCAGATGGTAAATACTTATTTTTTATTATTTGTTCATTTAAAAACTGAGCAAATTCTTTTGAAATCAATTCTTCACTTATAATATTGCCTTTGCTATCTTCTGAAACAAATTGAACAAAATTCTCTATAATTTTTTTATCATCAACCAATGCCATATTACTATAACAGCTTTTAATAGTTCTGGCTGAAGTTCCACATATTCCATAAACATTCTTGCCATCTAGAGAAGTCCAGCAATTATATATATTTCCATTTGGAAACTCATTTGAAATTCCTCCCGCAATATTTTTTGCATTAATGGTTCCCTCCACCGTGCAATTATATATAAATGCTCTGCCAGTTCCTATACAAGCAATTCCGCCTGCATCCATTGATTCAATTTTAATATTCTGTAATGCTATATTATAAATCTCGCCTGAAATTCTTCCAAATAACCCCGCGTAGTTAATATTCTTTATTTCCAAATTTGATATAATTTTTCCGTTTCCATTATATTCACCTGAAAATATTTTGTCATCATCCACTTTTCCTATTGTCTGCCAGTTAGTAACAGAAGACATATCTATATCCTCTTCCTGGCGAAAAAACTGGTTTTCAAAACTATTCCCCAAATTAGTAAAAAAACTTAATAATTGAATATCTTCTTCAGATACAATCCTTATTGGATTTTTTTCACTACCATCATTTTGTGGAATATATTCACCATATTCATCCAAATATTCCCTTTCATTATATGCATTATCTTGATCTTTTATATCCAATGTAAGGTTGCCATTTTTTATCTTCCAAAAAACAGCATTTTCCTTGTCAGTAAGTCCATATTGAATTGTATTCTTTACATTCATATTAAGTTCTTTATAAAACTCTTCATTATATTGGTTAATATTTTCACATAATAGTGAATATTCTATATTTGTGTTTTTTCCGAAAACACATTCTCCAAAATTATATATATATAATCCATTTTTCAAATAATAAGAAACAGCTCCTACATATTCACCCGAATCTGTTGTACATTCTCCTAAATTAACGCAATTTATCAAATTTCCTGAAAAAGAGTCTGCTAGTCCACCTGCACGATGTACTCCATGTACTATAGCTTTATTATAACAATTATATAAAAGAGCTTCTGTCCCAATTGTATGGGAAACAAACCCTGCAGCACAAGCTCCTTCGATATTTCCACTTTCTATACCTAAATTACATATCGTTCCCGAAATGCAATTGAATAGTGCAGCATCTCCATTTGTTTTAATATTTATATTTTCTATATAATGCCCTCTTCCATCATATGTACCTGCAAAACTAATCCCTTCCAATGCGTTACCAATTGGAGAAATCTCTATATTATTAAAATTCAGGTTTGTATTTTGCACTATATAGCAACCAGCAAATGATACTCCTTGATTTACGGCATTTGTAAACGCAATAAAATCATATATACTATTTATTTCATATGGATTTTCTATTGTTCCGTCACCTTGTTGTAAAAGTGAATCCGCTTTAGCAGGAATTGTAATGCTAAAAATTATTACTATTACAATATTTAAAATTAAATGCTTTATTTTTTTTGCATATATTTTTCCCCTTTTTACTCCTTGCCAAATGTATACATATATTAAAGAAATGTTGCAATAAAAATACTTACCGAAAAAACAAATAATGCCACTTTTATTACTAAATTTATTGCTTTACTATTTTGTATATATTTTGTATTTACCTCCGTTATTAAAATAACAAAAAACCATAATAGTGAGATATAATACAATAACATAGTATATGATACTATAAATTTTTTTTCTGAAAACATCGGAATGGTGTTTGTTGCCCAAGGAACTAATGTCAAAAAATAACATATTGGTGATAAATAATCTTGAATTAAATAATCCTTTCTTTCATACCACTCATTAATAAAATCGATAAATGGTATATATAAAAAAATACTTATGTAATAATAATTTGTTTTCGGTAAAAATATAATTAATAAAACAATTGCTAATTCTTCTAACCATCTTTTTTGAACTATAAAAAAAGATATAATAATTCCTAGTATTGCAATCACGTATATCACATAAATTTGCCAATCCCAAATTTGAATTCGAAAAATTGACGCAAATGTTTTACAAATATTATATAGCGACAAATTTATGCCATAACCAATTTCTTCTGTGATGTTAGATGTATATCCTAATGCCCCAAGCATAATTTTCAATGAATTAAATCCATCGTAATAAAAAAAAGGGAGAATAAATGCTGCTATTCCATATATCACTAATCTAATAGTTTCTTTAATATTTCTTCGTTTTAATAAAATTAATCCAAATAAAGCCGGATATATTTTTATAGCTGCTGCTAATGCGAGTGCCAAAAATGAAATCTCTTTAATAACACGATTTTCATTACCATAATTAAATACAAAAAACATAGATAAGATAAAACTGAAAAAAATTAAATTTCCTCGCTCAAGTGTAAACATAAAAGGAGCAGATACACAAACAGCCAGGATCAAAATTTTTTCTGATATTCCTTTTAACTTCACTCTTTGCGATATCAATGTGAATGCTATCCAAATAGATATTATATTGAAAACAAGAAAAATGACCATCGCTGACTGATTATTTCGTAATGAAAATCCATTACCATCTCTCTGTGTAATTGGAACTACTTTAAATAGTATTTTATATATAATACAGGCCATTGCCGGATAATTAGAATACTTATCATAATATGGATCATATTTTGCATTATCGATTGAATTAAAATAATCCATAAATGTATCATTCATATCATTAGCAAATACTGCATTAACATAATTTCCTTGCGAAAAAATACATGTGACATAGTATATAACACAAAATAAAACTATGATTGATAAATATAATGTTATTTGATTTCGTTTTAAAACATTGCTTATTTTCATGTATTATATTCCTTTCTGTTATGAAATGACTTTCGTCACGAGTTAATTCAAAAATTATTTCTTAACTCCAGTCACGTTTGTTTTCCTGACAGCATTGGAAAAGAACCCTAGTATATAGGTAAATCTACGTTGCTACAAATGTGAGGTCACTTCATATTATCTAAAATTTAAACATTACCTATGTCTATAAAACTCCAGCTATAAATAAAAAAACCATGTTGGAAAAATTATTTCCAAAAATCTTCTGACATAAAACTGTACAAAACTTTTACAGGTAAATTCATATTTTCTTTTTTTACCTAAATAATATTCACCATTTAAAAAAATAAAATCCTCACTGCTCCCCTGCCGGTGTTTGCAAAACACACGTTCGATTTTAAAACGTAAAATTCCCCATTTGACGTCTAAATATAGATGTATGCAAGCAATATACACATATAGTTGCTATTACTTTTATAATACCTATTGGATCTATTTCCTTTTTCTATCATTTATTTGCTCCTTATAACATCAATCTGAATCATTAAAAATTAATTTGAACTATTCTGGCTTTTTTCTTCTAATATTTCATCCATTTTAGATACTAAATAATTAAACCAGTTCTGTTTAACAATATTTTTCTCTAATATTTTTTGTCTACAATAATCAATAACTGAACATACAAAAAATATGCCTACCACTGACATTAAAAACCACAATATAAATTTGTCTGAATAAAAATGTATCTGCACTTTTACAACTTCATTCCAAAATAAATGCCTAAAAAAATTATGATCATGAATTAAAAGCACACCAAATGTACATGCTGCTACCGAATTAATTATTCGACTATTTGGAATATGAATATTTTTAAACAAATAAAATAGTAAATACCCTCCCACAACAAAAAATATTGATGACTCATCTCCTGTAATTCCATATAAAACTGACGTAACTTCATTCAAATGTCCCTTATATGCAATTAAATTAATCACAAAAACATATATATATACTATGGAAAGTAACATAATATCAAAAAACTTATCATCTAATACTTTTAAAGGATATCTTTTCAAATTTAATGATAACATATAGCAGAAAATAAATAATGTTAATTCTGAAAATACTGGTTGCGTGTATCCTGTCCATGTTCTAAATATCTGGGACAAAATTTGAATCCAAAACAAAAGCAACAGTAAATATCTTGCCTGTTTTTTTGTTGTGTTTCTGGTTGCAAGCAATATAAAAGGATACAATAATAAAAAGAGTAAATATGATGCTGCAAAACCATGTGAATTACTTATCATTACAAAGAAGCTGCTAATTAAATCTCTAAATCTGACACATCCTCCCATACACCATGTTACAATCGTAAACAATACTGAATAAAAAAAGACTTCCAACCAGCATTTCAAAAATCTCTGTGATTTATTTTTTCCGTCAACCAGAAAATACATGCTAATAGCAATAAACGCAATAAAACATATTTTGCCTACTGGTAAAAACATCAATCCTATATATTTTGGTAAAGAAAAGCCTAAATTAAGCAAACCACCATGCACCGCAAAATGATGTGCCACCAATAAAACCATACATATAATTCTTAATAATTCAAGATTGGATTCTCTGTTATTACGTGGATTTTTTACTTTATTATCATTACAATTACACTTATAGATAATTACAGTCAACGCTCCTGACACAATAAGAATGCATAAAACAATAACATAATTTATAAAATTTCCATGTAAAACATTTATGTATCTCTGCCTTATACTTATAGTTCCTCTAGGGATTTCTGAGTAGTGACTGCCATCCTCGGATACGAGCCGAATTCTAATTCCTTCCAATTGGATAGGAGAAAAATAAAATTTAATTGTTTTATATCCTGCTCTAACTGTCCTCTGTTCAATCAAATTCGATTCTGCATCATTTGAAACATTATATAGCAAAAATGATATATTCTCATTCAGTCCTTGTTCAAAATTTATCTCTACCATATTTGCAACTGTATTATATCCACTATAATACACAGCAGCATTCTCATCAACAGGTATATATCTGTCATCTGCATCATTGTATGAGATCAATATGTCATCATTAATTTGTGTTGATACTAAATCTTTTTCCGAAAAAAATAGTATATCTTTAAATAATATTAACCCTGTCAAAAAAAAAGCAATCATGACTATAATATAACGTACTTTTTCTTTCTCCAACATTTTCATATTTTTCCTCTTTTTCTTCTACATTTTTACATGAAAAACTTGCCTCAAACGAATAATGTATCTGAGACAAGTTTTACTCCGCCTATGTTTACCCTTCCCACATCGGAATAATCATTATTTTCTCTAACTCTTCTCTAGGAAGAAATGGTGCCAGATCCTCCAATGGCGGACTCACTAATGTTCCATCTGCTAATTTCTTTGTAGCACTTTTCGGTTCAAATTTCTGATTAATGTCTACAAAAATCTCACACATTGCAAACCCTTCTTTATGAAGCATTTCCTCAACTGCATTTGGAATTTCTTCATTTGACTTCGCAGACATATATGGTATTCCATATGCTGCTGCAATTTTGCTCATATCCGGGAAGCTAAGATCTCCGCTCTCTGGTCCTATACCGACCTTTGTATATTCAGGAAACAAGTTTCCTTCTGTCTGCCGCATGGAATGATATCCCTGATTATTCACAACAAATATTTTAATTGGAAGCTTATGGAATACGATTGTCTGTAATTCCTGAAGATTCATCTGAATGCTTCCATCTCCTGTCAGACAAAGCGTATCTTTCTTTCCTGTTGCAAAGCAACAGCCAATCGCTGCCGGAAGATCATATCCCATACTTGCAGCTCCACTATTGCAGATCAACCGTGTATGTTCTTTAATGTGAATTGCATGAAGACATGCTTCTACTGTTCCATTTCCTAATACGATATATTGATCTTCTGGTGCTTTTCTGCTCACTTCATTTAAAAAGCAATATGCATTTGCAGCGCCTTCTTTCCGGTAATGTTTTTCTGTAACCACCGGATAGTTCTTCTTCCAATCTCTGCATATAGAAAGCCATTCCTCATGTGCTTCCAGCGGCTCAGTTAATGCTTTGTCTAACTTTTGCAGAAAATCTTTTGCATCAGCATGAATTGGCATTTCAACATGAATGCTTGGTTTAATTAATTCGTATCTGTCAATATCTACCATAATAACATAGGCTTCTCTTGCCCAGCTTTTCACATTATATCCAACCTGTCTGCAGCTAAGACGACATCCAACTGATAATACAAGATCTGCATTTTGAATTGCCCAGTTTCCCGGTCTGTCACCCAACAATCCCGGAATTCCGACAAACAAATCATTATCATGCGGCATAAGATCGCTTGAATCCCATGCTACAGCCACCGGAATACTTAATTTTTCTGCCACTTTTCGCATTAATTCTACTGTATTTGTAGTATGTATTGCACTTCCCACATTCAGAACAGGTCTCTTTGCCTTTTTAATCTTCTCAATAACTGTCTCAATGCATTCCTCTGTTACACTCGGAACCTGATCAGCTTCCAATTCTTGCGGATTAAATTCTATAAATTCTTCTGGATCAATATAGCCCCCCTGAATATCAAGTGGTACATCAATCCACACTGGTCCCGGTCTTCCTGTCTTTGCCAGATATAAAGCTTTTTGAATATGATACTTAACAGTTTTCGGATCAATGATCATCTCTGCATATTTTGTCATATGGGCTACCATTGGTGTAATATCATACTCCTGATCCCCCATCGCACGTACTGGAATCCCTGCTGCCCGTGCGGTTGTTGCATATCTGATTTGTCCACTGATAATAAGCATTGGAATGCTATCCAGCCATGCTCCCAATACACCTGTTAATGTATTGGTTCCACCTGGTCCCGTTGTACAGCATACCATCGGCAATTCATTCGTTGCACGGAAATAGCCTTCCGCTGCAATAGCCGCACTCTGCTCATGCTGGACAAAAATATTTGTAAGTCCCTCCTGATGACCAAATGAAACATTCAAATGCATTGCTCCACCACCAGGAACAGTAAAATTATACTTAATTCCCTGATCCACAAGATATTGTGCGATCCAATCTGCAATTTTAACTTTCATCCCTCTTACAACTCCTTTTCGTCTGTCAATTTATCAAACAGATAATTTATTGCATTCTCGATTTCTTCTCTTTGTACATCATGTACGATCTGAAGTTTCATATCATCTTTCATAAGAACGGCTGTAAGTTCTTTTCCGATCTGCTTTTTATCCTTGTGAATCGCACTGATAATATCATCCATACTAACCTGAATATGTGATGTATTGATATGAATAATTTTCCAAAGTACGTTTTCCACACGTAAAACCTTTTCCTCATCCAGCCATCCTCTTGACAACGAAATACGATTTGCTACAATCGTTCCCATAGCAACAGCCGTTCCATGTGGGATTTCATAATGGCTCATTGTTTCAAACGCATGTCCAAATGTATGAGCAAAATTCAGATGAATTCTTACTCCTCTGTCAAACTCATCTTCTTCAATAAAATCTTTCTTAAACAGTAAGGAACTGTTAACAAACTGCAGTAATTTATCATCATCTCTCTTAAGAAGCTCATCAATATTATCTTCAATATTCCTGATGCCTTTTTCCCCAAACATTACGTTGAATTTTACAACTTCTCCAAGCCCACTCTGAAAATCTTTTTCTGTCAATGTCTTGAAAAACGGTGTACATATCCGAATTTCATCCGGTGGGAAAAATGTTCCTAATAAATTTTTAAATTTTTTATAATTCAATGAAGTTTTTCCACCAATGCAGCTATCACATGCAGCCAGTAACGTTGTTGGATAAAAAGTCCAATGAATACCTCTGTACAATATGTTTGCTACAAATCCTGTAACATCCTGAACAATTCCTCCACCAAACGAAATCAGTCTTGCATTTCTTTTTGCTGGTATATTGGTCATAATTTCACAGATATCCAATGCTGTTTCGATTGTTTTCTTTTCCTCAACAGCCTCCACCACATATAACTGTTCGTCTGGAATGGAACTAAATAACTCGTCTTTATAAAGTCTGTATAAATTACTGTCTACAACAACAAAGCAAGTTGCATCCAATGCAAGATTTTTTGCCATTTCAAAATCTGTTCCAATTTTAACTTCATAATTTTTTGTACTAGACTTAATAATCATCTCTCTGTATATCCTCCATCTACCGTAATCTTTTGTCCCGTCAGGTAAGTATTTTGTTCACTGCATAGAAAATACACCACTTCAGCAATCTCTTCCGGTCTTGCCATGCGTTGCATTGGAATATTAGCAGATATCTGTGCAATCTCTTCCGGTGTATTATTTTTTACCGTCAACTCTGTCATTGTAAATCCAGGACACACTGTATTGACAAGGATATTATCTGCTGCCAGTTCTACAGCAAGCGTATTCGTAACACCATGTATACCATTCTTTGTTGCACTATACACGCATCTGCCGCCTTTTGAAACCACTGCCCAGATAGAACCGATATTAACAATCCTTCCGTACTTTTTCTGCTTCATACTTTCTGTGAATCCACGTAAAAGTTTAATTGGTGCAACCAGATTTGTTGCGATCATTCGTTCTATTTCCTCATCGGTAATATTCTCTATCTCATGAATATCATTAATTCCTGCATTATTTACTATGATATCAAAGCCATCTTCTTTGTGTGCTTGAACATATTTCTCTATTGATTCTGAATCTAATAAATCAAGCTCCTGTCTTGTTGGAGCTGCCACTTCATATCCATGTTCTAAGAATTTTTCTGTAATAGCTTTTCCAATCCCACGAGATCCACCTGTTACCAAGACTTTTTTCATATCCGCCTATCTCCTCATCTACTTATCAAAATTGATACGTTCCTCTTCCACAACCATTGGTCTTTTTGTCACTTTCGTAAGAATAGCTCCAATATACTCTCCTATCACTCCAAGACACGCAAGCTGAACAGAACCAAGTAGAAATACACCTATTAAAATCGGTGCTGTACCCATATCAAATTCGTACCAGTGAACCAGTTTAAAGACCAGATATATAATAGCAATGGCAAAACTAATTGCAGACATAATTAATCCTGCTAGTGTCACTATACGCAATGGTTTTTTCGACACATGGGTTAATCCAGTTATCGCAAAATCAAAGTATCTGTTAAAATTATAACTGGACTTTCCTGATGTTCTTTCCTGCTGTGTATATTCAACAAGACACCATTTGTATCCAAGCTGAGTAACAAGTCCTCTGATATATGGATCTGGATCATCCATCCACTTGATCATATCCAGTACTTCTTTATCGAACAATCCATATCCTGTCACATTTGTCAGATGTTCTGTCTCCGACAACTTCTCCATAATTTTATAATATAATTTTCGAACTTGGAACATCAGTGGATTTTCTTTACTTTTCGTTTTCTGTCCAAGTACAACTTTATAGCCCTCTTCCCACTTCTGTAGAAAGCTTGGTATCATCTCCGGTGGATCCTGTAAATCACATACAATACAAATAAGTGCATCCCCTGTTCCCTGAAGCATTCCATAGCTGCCTGAACGGTTTGGTCCAAAATTTCTTGCGTTTAAAATAACTTTTACATTTGAGTCTTCTGCTGCTAATTCACGCAATATTTTTCTGGAGTTATCAGTAGAATAATTATCAATAAATATATGTTCATAGGTGTACTGCGGCATTTTATCAAACTGTTCTTTCACAGCATTGTATATATTTCTGATATTTCCCTCTTCATTATAACAAGGTGTCATCACTGAAATATGTTTCATTACTTTTCTACTCCTTTGTACCATTCCATCGTTCTGCGGATTCCTTCCTTAAAATCCACTTCCGGCTGAAATCCAGTATCTGCTGTCAATTCACTGATATCTGCTGTCAGGCGCATTACCTGATTTGGATAATATTCTCTCTCTCCTATACCAATCTCAAGGTCAGGATTTACCACATCACGTATATCTGTAATATATTCTCTCAATAATCTGCTTTTTCCAGATCCGATTGTGTATGCCTTTCCATGTTTTCCATACTTTCCTATCAGATAAAATGCTCGGGAACAATCGCCCCCATATACATAATCCCATATCTGATCGCCTTTGGTAAATGCCATACGTTCCCCATTTAACATTCCGATCACGCTGGACATTACCATTGTATAACTATTGTCCCTTGGTCCATATGTACTCACAATACGTCCCCACGACTGACGTATTCCATATCGTTCACACATAACAGCACTTAATCTGCCTGCTGTATATTTTGCAATGCCATATCCGGTAATTGGATTTTTAGGAATATTATCTGATAATTGACCTTCCACAAATCCAAATTCTGCCTGAGAACCGGCTCCCACAAAAACTTTACATCCTAGAGCATGTGCAACTTCTACAGCAATAAGTGTATTATGTATATTCTGTTCCTGAAGTAACGCATCATTACGGCTGTCTCCATATGTTCCATCCCACGCAAAATGATAAAAGGTATCATAATCCGATGATAATTTTTCTTTTAATGATATAAGATCGTTAATATCACATTCCACTACAGTAACCAGTGGATTGTTAATTAAATTATTTCTTTTTTTTGAATTAGGTCTACACACGGCTGTCACATGCACACCATCTGCTACCATCTGTTCAATCATGGACGCTCCTATCATTCCGGTAGCTCCAGTTACGATAACATTCTCCATGTTCATTTATCTCCTAATCTACATATAAAGACTGTGTTAAAAAGTCCACTTTCAAATCACTCTGGAATTCTCTAATTTTCTCTTTCACATACAGATTCAAACGTTCTGTTTTATCAGCATCAAAGTTATATTCCATATATGTCTTAATATAATTTCCTGTTTTTTTCGGAACATATCCATCAAATCCAGCAACACTGACTTCTTTTATTCCTAACTGTTCCATAGCTTTTAGTAACATAATAAATGAGTTGTCAATAACCTCTGCTTCCTCATCAATCAGCGAACTGTATTTTAAAACATAATCAAATGTTCCACTCGTCTTGGTCACATTTGAAGTGGCAATGACTTTTTCTCTGACATTATTCTGTGATAATGCTGTTGCAAGCTGTACATAGCGTTTTGCATTGCTAAGAAAAATATAATCAATTGGATATGTTTCCTCAATAAAATTAACAGAAACTATAATCGGATTTTTATCTGAGATATACTTTTGAACTTTATTCTTTTCTTTTGTTATACTTGTTCCCGGTCCCAATAACAGAATATCCCTACCGGCAAATACATGTTTTAATTGTTCTCTATGCTCTGAATCATCAATCTCAATCATCTGGTAATCTTTATACAGTTTTTCAATATATGACTGATCATATAACAATTTTTTTTCTCCCTGTAATCGACCGAGGATTTCATTGATAGATTTCACAGATAGTGTTTTCTTCTCCATTAAATAAGACACATAACTTGGATGACAATCATTAGAAGCTGCCAAATAGAAAAACATATTATATCCCCATGTTGCCGGAGTATAAAAATCCATGATATTCGAATCAATCGCTTCCAGGAACTGGCTAATATGATAGTTTTTTCCAAGATTTTCATTCATATACATTGCAATCAGCTCGATTGGAGCATTTCCGGCACTCTTTCCCATACCATAAATTGTTCCATCCACCAACAGCATACGTTCTGTCTTCTGCGACATCATTGTGATACAGTTTGCATATCCCATCTGAAAGTTATTATGTGCATGATATCCCATTCCAATCTCTGGCAAAAGATGTTCATCCAACAAATCAAAATAATGCTTCAAATTATTCTGATGCATTAATCCATATGTATCTACCATTGAAACTGCATAAGGTTTCACTTCATTTGCAAGGCGGATCAAATCCATCATTTCATCATCTTCATAACTTGTTACAGAAACCAATTGGGCAAATACCTTATATCCAAGTTTCTTTAATTCTGCACAAAATGCCATAGCATCTTCCCGCAAATGTTTCTTAAAAATAACTCTGATGGCATCCAGATAAGAGTCCTTACATGGTTTTATATGTTCAAGAGAACATGTCCCATAATCAATCATTCCAACAACAACTGAATTTTTCTTGTCAAGATTTCCATATATTTTTTCAACACAATCTGTATCCGGCATAATGCTTCTGTCCATATCAAATGGTCTACGCTCATCCAAAAAACCAACTTCAATAAAATCAACATTCGCATCTACAAGTCTTTCAAAAATACTAACCAGATTATTATGTCCAAAATTCCAATCATTTACATATCCGCCATCACGTAATGTACAATCTAATAACTTTATATCGCCCATTTATCAAAAATCTCCTACTTGTAAAAAAATTCCTCTATCTGTTCATCCATACATTCACAGACATCTTTTCCGCTCAAATACATTTTAGACCATTCCACTGTTTTCTCAATTGCTTCTTCTACTCTCCACCGTGGCTGCCATCCAAATACTTTTTTGATTTTTGAACAATCCAGTTTCAGGAAGTTTGCTTCATGAGGTCCACCATCATATTGATTTACCCAATTAAGGCTTTCACCCCATTTTTCGCAAAAGATATCTACTAACTCACCAGTCGTAATACAGTCTCTGTCATCTGGTCCTACATTATAAAATCCTGCATACTTTTTATCTTCATATTGTGCCTTTGCAATGGTCAGATAAATTGCAAGCGGCTCTAATACATGCTGATATGGTCTTGTAGAATGTGGGTTTCGGACAATAATATCCTGCTTTTTCTCTGCTGCACGCACACAGTCAGGTACAATTCTGTCATTGGCAAAGTCTCCACCACCAATCACATTACCAGCCCTTGCTGTAGATACCGCAACATCCATATCACAATAAAACGAGTTGATGTAGCTGTGTGTTACCAACTCTGAGCAAGACTTACTGTTAGAATATGGGTCATAACCATCTAATGGTTCATTCTCACGATATCCCCATTCCCATTCTTTATTCTCATAAACCTTATCTGTTGTAACATTTAAAAAAGATTTTACACATGAATGCAGACGTACACATTCACAGATATTCACTGTTCCCATCACGTTTGTTTCATATGTATAAACCGGATCTTTATATGAATCTCTCACAATCGGCTGTGCAGCAAGATGAATCACAATTTCAGGCAGTACCTCATCAAATACCTTCATCAAATGTTCCCTGTCACGGATATCCCCAATAACAGAATTGATTTTATCTTCTACCCCACACATTGTAAAAAGATTTGGATTTGTTGGTGCTTCAAGTGAATACCCTGTCACCTCTGCTCCTGCATTGACTAAGATTCTGCAAAGCCATGATCCCTTAAACCCGGTGTGTCCGGTCACTAAAACTTTTTTTCCCTTATAAAATTCTAACATCTATTTATTCCACACCATCCAAGGTGCCTCTCCTTTTGTGATCATCTCTTCCAACTGTTCTTTTTCCCTCTGGGTATCCATACATTTCCAGAATCCATTATGTTTGTATGCTTTTAATTCACTATTTTCTGCAAGACGTCTGAGTGGTTCCTGTTCAAATACAGTTTCGTCACCATCAATGTAATCAAAAATTTCTGGCTGTAATACCATATATCCGGCATTTATTCTGGAACCATCTGATTCTGATTTTTCACGGAACGCCCTGATACTCTTGTCCTCTCTGTCAATATCTAACACCCCAAACCGCTGCCCCACATGTACCGCTGTCAGTGTTGCAATCTTTCCATGAGACTGGTGGAACTTCAGTAATTCTGTAATATTAATGTCAGAAACTCCGTCTCCATAAGTCAGCATAAATGGTTCATTTCCAACATATGGCTGAATACGCTTTACACGTCCTCCAGTCATCGTGTTCAGTCCTGTATCTATGATAGTTACTTTCCATGGCTCTGCCACATTATTATGAACCACCATCTCACCACCATTGCTGAAATCAAAAGTGATATCACTATTATGAAGATAATAATCGGCGAACCATTCTTTGATCACATGCTGCTTATATCCTGCACAGATAATAAACTCATTAAAGCCATAATAAGAGTATTCCTTCATAATATGCCACAGAATCGGCTTTCCTCCGATATCGATCATTGGCTTTGGTTTTAAATGACTTTCCTCGCTGATTCGTGTTCCGAATCCTCCTGCTAATAATACTACTTTCATTTGTAATCTCCTTATTTTTCGCACTTGTAAACATATAATTTGAGTATATCATCAATCAAGCCTCAACGCAATCCCCCAAAAAACGCCATGTATTGCTATTTTTATTTTTTATGTCTGCATTTTCCCAATAACATCGCCGACATGTTTTTTGTAAATTCATTCCGAGTCAAAATCAATACAATAAAATATCCTAACATACTGAGTAAAATTGTCAGAACTGTTTTTGTCCAAAGATGCTCTGTCACAATTGCAACACCTTTTCCAATCAAAATGATCAATACCGCTCCAATTACTGGTCCTATCAAATCTTTCCTGCATGCTATCAGCTTTATTTTCTTATCCACCCTGCTGCTTGCAATACAGAGTGATATTAATTCTGAAACAGCAGTCGTAGCTGCTGCAGCAGTAATACCATACTTTGGAATAAACAAAATATTCAGTATAATATTTGCCATTGCCGAAATCACACATGCGATAAGGCATGTTTTTTCCTCCATTGCCGGAAGCAGCAGCACATTTCCAATCAGACCTCCAATAAGTGAAATTGCTAATGCAATGGAAAGTATATGTAGGGAACCTGTCGCTCCCAGATATTCTTTTCCTGCAATAATCTCTATCATCTCCGGACACAATATATTGATTCCGACCACACATGGTAGTCCAAGAATCACAACAAAATTGAATGTATACCGAAACAATTTATTAATTTCATTGTAATTTCCTTCATTAAAATTCTTTGTCATCTGCGGCATGACCACCCATGCAATGGATGCGATCGTAGAATTTACAAGACTATATATTTTTACGGATGTGCTATATAGTCCAACCTCATAGTTACCTTTTATGATTCCCAGTATCGTGATGTCTGAATTACAATAAATAGTCTGTGCAAGAACCATTACAAATAGTAAAAGAACTGGTGGCAGATGTCTCTTCCAGTCAATGTTCAATGTCAGTTTCGTTTTACAAAATTTTCTTCTGTATACCATATTAGCAATATTGGCTCCACTTGAAGCAATTACTGTAATGACAGCATAACACATATAATCTTCCGGTTTCCGTACAAAAAGAAGCATTGCCGCAATGGAAACTAACTGAAAAAGGAATGTACGGACTGTAATATACTTAAAATCCTCCATAGCTGTATTCAGCCAGTCCGCACCCAATGTTGTAAACAATACAGTTGTGCTTAGAATAATGATCATTTCCCGATAATTTTCCAATGGTTTTGCAGCTAACAGTGCCAGTGCCAGACCTATATATGCAATAAATGTAGTAACCATATTAAGGGAAATAATCTGACCCACCATATTCTCTAGTTTATTCTTGTCATCTTTTATTTTCGAACACTCTCTCACTGCATAAGTTGTAATTCCCAATGATGCAGCTAAAGAAACATAACTGATAATCGAATTACCAAAATTCACTTTTCCTACATTCTCTGCATGTAACACTCTGCTGATATAAGGGAAAGTTATTAATGGAAAGACGACTTGCGAAAACGCTTTCAGTAAACTGTATATTGAATTTTTTCTTACTTTATTATCCATGAATAACTCCCTGTATTATGTTTATTAATGCAAAACATTCTTTATTTTTCTAAGCTGCACCCATACTATATGCAGTAATCTGAGTATTCCCACTGGACAATTTACAAGTATCCAAAATGTTCTTTTTAAATCGTGATATTTTTCTAAACACGGCCATATATATGCTTTTCTCCAGTTTGCCTGATTTTTGCATGTACAACGGAATTGGATCACAAATTGTCTTACTGTATTTTTAGTGGTTTTATAATAAATATCTGATAATATTTTTTCAGAAAAGCCCCCATTCTTTCCACCTTCTAATATCAATTTGTGATAATTATAAAACCATACCTCATACAGATCATATCCAACCGTTTCATTACCAGAGGCTGCAAGATAATTATAGGTATCAATAATATATATCCCCTGCTCCCGCATGGTTGCCAGTGCAATATAGCTCTGTATAAAATATGTTCCAATATATTGTTCTTTATTTTCTACTCTTCTTACCAATTCCGTTCTAAATACAAGAGAAGACATAAATGTAATAAAAATTCCGGTGTCTTCCAGGAATTTTTCTCTGGAAGAATAAACTTTTAACCCAGTTTCCTCCCATCTCGGCTCATTATAAACAAACGGTGACTCACTTACTAACCCAGAAGTATTTAAATGCAAAAATACCGGTTTTTTTTCCAATGTATCCAAAAGATGTTCCACCGCCATCGGAAGCATAAAATCATCATCTCCCAACAAAAGGACATACTCACCCACAGCCTTCTCGAAACAATTCAAAAAATTCTTATCTGGTCCTACATTCTCTGTATTTCTGTAATAATGGATATTCTCTGCCTTCTTCACAAGTTCAGTCATGTACTCGCCAGTTCCATCCGTAGAAGCATTGTCTGAAACAATAATCTCAATTTGTTCTATTTTTTTCTGTTCCATCAATCGTTTTAAACATATTTTTAATTTTTCCAAACGATTATAAGTAGGTATTGCTATTGTTAATGCATAATTTTTCTGCTCTGCCATCTATCTAATTCCTTTAAAAAATCCCGTACACTCTCTGGGTTCATCACTTTTCTATACCAAATATCTTCATGGAGCTCTATAAATTTCCTGTCAACTTTAGCATAATCAATTTTTACCAGTTCCTTTATCACATCATCCGTGAACCGATATTTTATAACCCTGGCAGGTACACCGCCGACAACTGCATATGGCGGAACATCTTCCGTCACAACTGCGCCGGCCGCTATCACTGCTCCCTGGCCAATTTCTACTCCTGAAAGAACGAGGGCTGAATCTCCAATCCAGACATCATCATTTACAATAATATTTCCTTTCGCCTGAGTCTCTCCTTCTTTTTTTAGCACTTTCGCCTGAAATGGATATGTAGAAATACAATCCAGCCTATGCTCTCCCCCCAAAACAAAACGGACGTTTTGAGCAACAGAACAAAATTGACCAATTATCAGCTTCGTATTCTCACATCCAAATGTTTCAACACATATTGGTCCATATGTATATCTTCCAACGCGTATTTGTTCTATATCACATAAATTAGTCAAGTATGTCATATTATGTCGATTTCTTTTTTTCCACTTTATTTTAAGTTTAAGTAACGCTATTACTCTTTTTATCAAAAATTTTTTCCTTTCATTTATCCATTCACTTTAGGAACAATTTTTCATATTGTCCGGAAATATACTCCCAACTATACCAGTCACATACTCTTTTTCTTGCTCTTTCTGTATATTTATTTATCTCAGACTGATCTAAATGATCCGCTCTTTCTATCAAGCCGGCAAGATTCCCCTCTTCTTTTGACCAATACATTGCGCCGTCCTCTGCTACCTCCCGGTTAAATCCTACATTCAATAGCAAATTAAGTTGTGTGCTCGCCAGAGCTTCCAGAAGACTTGGATTAGTTCCTCCCACTTCATGACCATGAAAATATCCATATGCATTTTCCCGAATTTTCATTAACATTTCTGAGTCATATACTGTACCCGCAAATTTGATTCTGGAATCCTTGGAATAACCGGTTTTCAATTCAAGTTCTTTTAAAAATTTATCATTCACATTCGTGATAAGAACAAAATCTCTTTCGGATTTGCATTTTATAAATTCTTTTATCATTACTTCATAATTATTTTCCGGAACGAACCTTCCAACTACCAGATAATACTGCTTAGGGTGAATTTTTCTCTCTGCATACCATTTTTTTAATTTTTCATCTGAATCTGCCATCTGACTCTTTCTTATTTCCGTTCCATATGCAATAAACGTGCTTTTAGGATAATATTTCTCATATTCCTTTTTTATATATTGCTCTATATTTTTACTGTCGCAAATTAATAAATCTGCATTTTTTACCATCATTTGTTCTGATATTTTCCAATATTTTCGTACACAAGCATTCCACTTCTGCCGCATCCATTCATGCCCATCCGGATTGACATATACCTTTCCTCCAAGCTTATGTATTTTTCTTACATAATGCCTTATAAATGGTCCAATACGACACGCTAATATATAAATAACAGGCTGTTTTACCTGCTTTTTCTCTATATATCTGCAACACTCTTTTAACGCAGCTACATCATAATAAATAGCTTGTGCTGGTCCAATATCAGGTACTTTTATCATAAAACATCTTGCATTATGATATATATACTCTTTATTCTCCTCTCCCTTACATGCTACATGATACTTTATCTTATCATTATTACGATGATATTCTGTTAATTTATCTACAAAAGTTTCGTACCCACCATATGCCGCCGGTATCCCTTTTGACCCTATTATAAATACATTCTGCATCTTTTACATACTTCCCTTTCCAGATACCACAACCTGAACTGTCCGAAATAATATTTTAATATCATTCGCCATGCTCCAATGACAAATGTATTCTGTATCGAGTTTGACTACTTCTTCGAAATCTGTAATTTCACTTCTTCCTGAGACCTGCCAAAGTCCTGTAATACCAGGCTTTACCGACAATCTTGCTTTATGATGCAATTTATACTTCTCATATTCATCTACTGTAGGTGGTCTTGTCCCCACTAATGACATATCTCCCCTTAAAACATTAAAAAACTGTGGGAACTCGTCTAAGCTTAGTTTGCGAATCCAGTTTCCAATTCCCGGTATATATTCTCCTGTTTTCTGATCAATTTTGCTGCCAATAATCCTTGGATCGTTCTCCATTTTGAACATCATACCATCCGCTATCTGATTTTGCTCCAAAAGATTTTTTTTTCGTTCTTCAGCATCCAGATACATCGTCCGGAATTTATACATATTAAATTTTCTGCCATTTTGTCCCACTCTCTCCTGTTTAAAAAAAATCGGTCCTGGAGATTTTATAAAAATAATAGGTCCCAAAAAAAGTATAAGTATAAGCGTAATGGCGGTTCCCACCAGCCCCCCAGCTATATCGAGCGTCCTTTTCATAAAATATTCTTTGTTGCTCACAATTCGAATACTGGATGTAAGTACTAAATATCCACATACCATTTCAGCAGTCTGATTTTCACTTTGTGTCAAGCCATCCTGCATAATCGTGTAATGAACCACAATCCCCATCTCAGAAAACTCACGTGTATACTTTGCAGGAAATGACATATCATTTGGCAAAACAATAAGCACTTCATCTACCCAGTTCTTGCATACCCATTCTGCCATATTTTCTTCCAAAACGATCTGGATATTTTGGTATTGCTTCTCTTGTTTTATACAATCCATAAAAACAATACCTGACAACTTATAAGTTTGATAGTTATTCTCTCTGATTCTCTTTAATGCTTCTTCTGCCATTTTCGATGTTGTAATCAATAAAAGAGAGCAATTTCCTTCCTCTGTCTGATATTTTTTTACATGAAGTTTCCATATTGTTCTGGTCATCCACCCTATTCCCAATTGATAAATTCCAAGAAGAAACAATACTGTTCTTGAAAAATCATCTCCGTCTTTTACAACAATCAGGTAAAAGCTTATAAATAATTCAAGTATGCATACCTGCTTTACGACAGACACAAACTCAACATAATGACCTCGTTTCAAAATATCCTTATAACCTTCTAAAAAAAATGCATATATAAATTCAAAAAGCACAAGAACAAGCATCATATTCTGATAAATAACTTTATGCGGATTTCCCCCAAAACCATGTCTGCTAAAATATGCTAATGCAAAGCAGACCTGCAGGCAAAGCAGATCCAGAATAATAAAATCCAAATGCTTTAACCAGCCTTTATTCTTTCGCCGATACATATTATCTCCCTATGTTTTACATATTTTCAATATTCAACCAGATTATTCTAACATAATACTCTGTGAAAAACAATTTTAACGCCTGCTCACTCACCTAAGAATTTGCAAGCTTTTATTTATTATGCTACAATAACCCGTGTCTGTCTTCAAGGCTTCGTAACAAATTTTAAATTATAATTAATAAATAGGGTAAAACATTTATGAATAAAAATTTTTTTAGACAATACAATAAATTAATACTTGGTTCAATAATTTTATTTTTTACTGCATTACTTTTTAATCATTGGACTCCCTACGCAGCCGATGATTACAGCTATATGTTCAACTTATCCGATGGCTCACGTATGACTTCCATTGGGCAGATTTTTTCGTCCCTGGCTGTACACTATACAAAGTATGGCAACGGACGCCTTGTTTCCCACTTTTTTGTTATGCTTTTTCTGATTGGTTCCAAGTGGATTTTCAATCTCGTGAATGCATTTCTTTTTGTGTTGCTTATATTAAGCATTTATCATTTGACCTCTCATAAAAAAGCTTGCAGCCTTTTACTTTTTTTTGCAATTCCAACTTTATTATGGCTTTATATGCCTGCCTATGGTCAGATTTTTTTATGGTTGGATGGTTCCATTAATTATATGTGGAGTTATCTGTTTGCTCTGTTGTTTCTGTCAGTCTATATTACTTTATTACGAGGAAAATCTCTGTTAAACCAAACCTGGAAGTTGATCCTGTTCTGTGTATTTACATTCCTTTTTGGAAATTACTCAGAGAATGTATCTTTTTCCGTTATCTTTACCGGTTTTCTTCTTCTGTGCATTACAATGTACAGACAGAAAAGTATCAGGAAATTTTTTATTTATATTTTTCCGATTGCATGTGGGGCTCTTGGATATCTGATCTTACTGTTAAGTCCTTCCGGAAGTGCCAAGTTCTCCGAAAATCTATCGCTTTCGCTGCTTTTTAAAAATGCGATTGAGATATTTACAGAATATTATAATGCCTGTCGGATCCCTTTGATTCTGTTTTTTGTACTTCTTGGCATTGCTATTTATCACAAATTGAATAAGCCAGAAATTCTCATTGCACTCTCCTTCTTTTTCATCAGTATCATATCTTCCGGCATGCTTATGATTGCAAGCTACCTACCAGAGCGAAGCCTTGCCAATGGAATTGTGTTTCTTCTGATTGGGATTGTCCAGCTGCTGCAATTATTACGTGGATCTGCACGCTTAGAATGTATCTCCCTGTGTGTGTGCATTTATCTTCTGGTGAGCAGTCTGATGTCGTACTGGGAAGGTTCCTACGATATTTACCGGGTGCATAAGGAACAGGCAGTTCGTGATGCTGCAATAGAGAACTCTGTAAATTCCGGCAACATGACAATTGGTGTACCAATTATTACTTCCACAACCAAGTATAGCTGTAAATATGGCTTATTAGATCTGAATGGGAAAGATGCTGATGAACCATTTCCAAATGTGTATGTTGCAAAATACTACGGTTTAGATCAAATTTATGTAATTTATCCTGATTTGGATAATGAGTAAATATTTTCTATAAAACAAAAAAGAAGAAAATCACTGAAAATTTTCTCAATGCTTTTCTTCTTTTTTCATATTATCCATTATTACTTATTTTATGATCTCTCTCTATCAGAATCACGCGGAATCTGTCTCCTTTTCGATATCCAAATACACGCTGTTTTCCACTATATCGAAATTTCATGATCGTCTGAGAATATCCTGCAAAATAATTTTTCTTACCTGCGCCACGATACTTTTTGTATTCCAACCCATCATCCCGATCTATCGTATCCCACGATTCGTGCTGAACAAATTTATCCAGTGTTCCTAGTAACTGCTTATATTCGCTTTCTTTAAGCTGATCCGGACCTGACTTTTTCTCCAACAAACTACAGTCTATTCTTGTCCCCTCATATCTGATTTTCAGATAATCACATCTGTCTATATTTAGGTCTATGTAATGATTTTGTGCAAGATATCGTGGTGAATATATAGATAACACCTCATATTTTTGGCTGCCTTTTTGTATATCTAACACACAATCCGTATATTTTTCAGACTTGAATGATAATAGTGAAAATCCATTCTCTGCGGCCTCTGCCAGTGCAGTTGCAGTGACACTTTCTTGCTGCCAGATATTTAAAGGACATTTCATCCGAAAGTTTTCCTTCACTTATCACATCATTCTTATCATCTGTCATATGTCTGGTAATTTTTTGGTTTACCGTAATCTCGATTTCTTTACTGCCTACATATTTATTTTTTAACTCACTGATTTTTCCGATATCTATATATTCTCCGCGAAAAGGATTCTTTCCCTTCTGTATCATTGCAAGCAATGCCTGAATAACGGTCGACTTTCCCATGGAATTTTTTCCTGCAAGCAGTGTCAGATTTTTAAAGTGAAACTCTGCCTCTTCAAAACATTTTAACCCTTTAATTGTCAGCTCATTTATCATTTATTTATCTCCTCAGATAATTAATCAATCGACTTATATTAGCATAGGTTACCGATGTGTCATGCAGCATGCTGTACAAATATGATCTCTCGTCATATAGTTCCCTCAAATTTCCACGTATATCATTCATACAAATTGCAATTGCCATAAATATTGACTTATATTTCTCATCAAATCTTCTATGTGCAATCCTCATTGTTTTTTCATAATCAATCTCTTCACACTTACTGCATGTATGCAAAACGCATTCTACAAAGTCGTTAATATATCCATCTCTCAGATTATCCATTTCATAGATTGCATTTTCCAACAGATATTGTTCATTTGTAATATATCTGTCTTCATCCACATTTACTTTATTTGTATATACCATCCAGATAACAAGGATATAAAAAATATTTATTTCATTTAATGATCTAACCCATTCCGTTCTTTGAAATTTAAAAAATCTATTTCTTATGCTTTCGACCAACTCTATCCTTGAGTCTTTATAGATAATCTTTCGAATTGCATATTCCCTGTTTTCTGTCCAGTTTTCGATAAATTTTCCTGTCAGCATATGCATGTATTTCGGCGATCGGTATTCAATAATCTGAACAGGAACCACTGTACGCATGATCATACTGGCTAATCTTGGATTTTCATGATCAATCTCATAGAAACTCATCCGGCGATCTGCATCATTCTGGTCAATTTCGATTCCCATATTATTTTTCAAAAACTGTAACAGACTATATATGGTATCTTTGGATTCCAGAACAAGAAAGTCTCCATTTTGCTGTTCCGAAACATAAATTGGCGGCATTGGTATTCCAAGTTCAATTGCTTCTACTGCATTCCTCACAATGTTTCTGATCCTATTTCTGCTACGCCTGACTGGAGCAAATAAAAGCCTGTCTTCTTCATCCATCCACCAAATTTCCTGTATTGAATATTTTCTTTCATAAATATCAATTGCATCTCGCTCACTATAAAACATTTTTCCCTCTTTCATTCAGAAAAATATCACATACAATTTACTTCATAAATTCCTAGTCACTAAAATTTTACCACAATATAATCATCATATTCCCTAATATATCCTTCTACCGGATATTCATTCAATTGTTCTTCCTGTTCTAACGCTTTCTCATAGAGTTCAGTTCCACCCCAAATTAATTGATATCCACGCTCTTCGAACAGTCTTATCATTTCTCGGTTATATCCTTCATAGATATAGAATCCCGGAATCGCCCAGTCGATCAGTGACCATGAAAGTGTCTGCACATAGACATACCGGTCCCCGGTCTCCTCCTCCATCCAGTCGTTCAGGTCTTTGATCACCGAATATCCCGGTGTGTCGGAACCCATGGAACACTTTTCCAGAATTGCAGGATTCAGTTCATAACTACCGATGAATACAACCGGTTTTTCTGCAATATTATACCCACCTTTCTGAAGATCATATGCCACATGATCTACCACTGCCAGCTCACTCTGATTCTTCTCATATTCAAAAGCAAACCAATGATTCAGATCAAACGCCGAATTATATACAACAGAAATTACCAGAACCATTCCAATTACATTGATCAGCTGGTATCTGCATTTCAGAATCACATAAGTCAGATAGAATAGTACCATTGCAACTAACAATGCTATCATCAGATTGGACCGATATGGAAGTGCATCCCCCTGCGGCAGTGACAACACGAAAATAGATCCATAGCAAATAATGCCAAGAAACAAAATATATAAATTCTTTTTGTAAATGGAACCCGCAATAATAATAACTATAAACAAAATGCTTGTGGCCACGAATAAACCAATCGGATAATAAGCTAACCCGACAAATACATAATCCCTCAAAATCTGCCGGATAATCGTAAGGATTCTGCCTGGATATTTTAAGATTCGCAACATACTTCCAGCACTACGATAGCTGTATGGCTCAATTCCAAATATTGCCATACAGACTTTTGTAATCAACGACCTCTCCACGATCGCATATACAAGAACTCTTCCAGCAAGAAAAAGGCTCATGAAAAATTGTTTAAATTTTCGGATCTGCATATGATTTGCACCAAAGCAGTCTACAATCATAATCAAAAGTACCCCGGTAAGAAAAACATTTGCCGCTGCCTCATAAAATCCGACCGATACCGATACCAAAAGGCTCATTCCCAGTTTATGCAGAATCCGCTGTTTTTGCTCCAGATCATGTGTATACAAATAGTAGAAATCAAAAACCGCCATTCCAACAAGTGTATAAATAATTGGTACTCCATTCTGCAAATAATAAATAAATACCTCTGCAATCAGAGAATAATCTAAAAACATAGCTGAAAATACCGCATAGCAGGCAATCGGCAGCTTATCTCCGAGAATATACCTTAATACTGCTGACCAGACAATTGCTGCAAACATCAGAATCAATACTGCAGCAAACTCCATAATAAACGGTTCAAACCCTGTCACATGAAACAGTTTATTAATCACATAGAAAGGCCATCGCCCAATGGAAACACCCAGTCCGTCATCAAAGTATAGACCAATGCACACATCATCGATTCCCAGTGAAGAGTGTGTGATTTCATAACCGTATCCTGCAACTGCTGCAATTATAAGCGATACCATGTATATTTTATTTCTAAGAAAATATTCTATCTGTTTCCTTAATTCGTAAATCACTTAAATCTCCTTCTTAAGCCACTGGTAATAGTTTTCAATTCCCTGCACAATAGGTACTAACGGTACCTCATGGATACTCATAATCCGTTCATTATTGAGAATAATTTTCTTGGCATCCACGCTTCTCGCTGGAAGATACACTACCTCCGGTGCAAGATGCATTTCTTCCAACATTCGAATAATATCTCTCTGAGAAGTTCCTGTATTCGAGCTGATATTAAAAGTATCATAATTTCCCTGATAGTTGAATAATGAAATCAACATCCTGCATACATCGTCAATATAAATATAGTCCCTGACGTTATTGCCATCTCCCCAAATTTCAATTTTCTCTCCTCGGATGGTTTTCTTAATAGCGGCATCAATAAATCCGACACCTTTATTAAAATCCTGTCCCGGTCCATATGGATTTGATATCCGGGCAATCAGAATCTTTGTATGTGCCTGATAATTAAATGTTCGAATTGTATTTTCAATACAAAGCTTTACATTACCATAATGATTAATCGGTCTTGGAAGTGCATCTTCCACTATAGGCTGTATCTCCTGATTTCCATACACTGTTCCACCGGAAGACAGAAAAATCATCCGTATCTTCTGGTCAGTGATCATCTTACAAAGCTTTGTTGTCTGGATAAAGTCCCTCTCATATCCCTGAAGATACTTTTCATTGGAATTTCCAGGATTTACAGTGCTGAGAGCATGTACTACATAATCCATACCTTCTAATGCATGTTCCAGTGTGTAATCATCAAAGAAATCCCCACATATATAATTTACGCCTGCTATTTCATGCACAGGTTTTGACATATCGAAGCAGTATACTTCCATATTGTTTTTTATCAGATGCCTTGAAAGATTAGATCCGATAAATCCGGCACCACCTATAATCAGTACTTTTTTCCTCAAGATACGCCCTCTTATTCTTCCTTTTTTGCCTTAAATACAAATATTTTACTAAACACGTAATTTAATATTACAACAATGATGCTGACCAGTATTTTTGCAAGGAATCCTTCCACGCCAAACAAACTTTGTTTGACTCCAATATAAAATAATAACGGAAGTCCGCCAATCTCAATTACTCCAGTAGCAATACGTGCTCCGAAGAACTTCACTACTTCTTTCCACACTTCTGTGAGCTTCCATGATTTACTCTCAAAAACAAACAATTTATTTGTAATATATGCAAATACAACTGCCACAAACCAAGCAATTGCATTGCTTACTGTCATATTAATGGCAGATATTTTCATCAGTAAACTATATACGATCCAATTCACCAGTGTCGTTGCAACTCCAAAAATCAAGTACATGATCACTTCTTTGTATTTCAATAACAGTTCTTTAATTTTCTTCATGTTTTTCCTTCTTATAATCTAACAATTTCTTCTCGATATAGATTGGTCTGTGTTTTCCCTGAATATACATCCTTGCCAAATACTCCCCTATAATCCCAAGAATGGTAAGCTGTATTCCTCCAAGCAGAAGGATCAGTACAACAATTGTCGGATATCCAGGCACCGGATTCCCAAAGCATAACTTCTGTATTACCACAACAAATAGATAAATGATTGCACACAGTGAAGTGAATAATCCGATTCCAGTTGCAATTTTAAGTGGAAATGTTGTGTAAGAAATAAACCCTTCAATTGCATATTTGAAAAGCTTGCTGACAGACCACTTTGTCTCTCCTGCATTGCGCTCCTCTGCTATATAAGGAATGTAGCAGGTGTTAAATCCAACCCATGAAAAAATTCCCTTTGAAAACCTGTGATATTCCGGCAGACTTAATATTGCGTCCACAACCGGTCTGCGGAACGTACGGAAGTCAGATGCTCCTGGATAGAATTCGATCTCACTTGTCTTATTAATGATTTTATAAAACATGTTCTTAAGACCACCGACTGCTTTTCCCTCATGGCGTTCTTCCTGATAGGCTGCCACACAGTCATATTCTTCGTTCTCGAGCAGGATCTTAACCATCTTTACAACAATTTCCGGTCTCTGCTGCAAATCAGCGTCTATCACTGTCACCATATCTCCTGATGCTTTTTGAAATCCAGCATAGATAGCTGCTTCCTTGCCAAAGTTTCTTGAAAACATCTCTATTACAACATTTGCCTCACGAAGATTATACACTTTTTCCAGTTCTTCCTGCGTTTTATCCTTACTTCCATCATTAACAAAAATAAGTTCATAATCATAAACTTCTGCATCAAACACCCGCTTTGCTTCCGTATAAAATGCATGTATATTTCCTTCTTCGTTGTAACATGGAACTACTAATGATAATTTCATCTTTTATCCTACCCTTATCCTATATGACTATACTGTTTAAATTAATCGCTACAATTCTAGCATATACTAATATAATTTACAATTAATCACACATTGTCTTATTCAATACTAATTAATATTGCTCCAGCTACTATACATATTACACCGACTATTTTTTCCTTTGTGACTTTTTCTTTTAACAATATATAAGATATCACCATTGTCCATATATACGTAATAGATGTCAGGGGCATCACTTTTGAATACTCCATAGATCTTAGCACAATAATATTCAATACCGCTGCTGCAACATAAATGAAACCGCCCACATACAAATTGATGTTCAAAAGCATTTTTGCAAAGCTTTCGCTGCCTGATGCCTTTTTAAAGAAAACAGATGCTACTGCTCCCATCAACGTCATGCACAAAATCAGAAGATAATTAATCATCACGGTCTCCACCTCCAATGCAAATAACCCCTATCATTATCAGGAAAATACCTGCTATTTTACTTGTTGTAACAGTCTCTTTCAAAATTGCTGCCCCTAAAATAAGACTTAATACATAATTAACGCTTAACATTGGCTGCAGCACTGACACTTTTCCAAATTTATATGCAATAAGCATAAATAGTGCGCCCATTCCATAAAAAACAAATCCTCCGAATGCCATCCATACTCCCACATCTGCTGATACTTTCCATAATAATTGTCCTATGCACGCACAAACTGCAGAGCACAACATAATTAATATTCCTTTTTTATTCTTTCTTAATGACTCCCTCATCCTTAACCTCTATTAAAATTTATCTACAATCATTACAGATGCGCCGCTTGCCTCCGCTGCCATAATTCCTACATTAGAATCCTCAAAGATTATTGTTTTCTTTGCATCAACTTTAAAATAATCCATTGCTTTCAAAAAGCCTTCCGGGTTTGGTTTTACCTGTGTGATATCTTCGTGTGTCAGTATCAATTCAAACATTTTATCTATTTGAAACCACTCCAATATCTCCATACAATTTTTTCTAGATGCAGTTGTAACCACTGCTGTGTGATATATTTTCTGAATTTGCGGTATCATGCGAATTAGATGTTCATTCATTATTGCTTTCGACAAATATTTTGAATATGCTTTTTTTTTGTAATTATGGATTTCTTCAATATGATCCAGATTTGCTACAATCACTGGAAGAAATTCCTTATAATGTCTTCCATTACATTCTTCTGTGAAAAAATCATGATTCAAATTATATCCATACATCTGCAATGCTTCTTTATATGCATAATAATTAACTTCTGTGGTATCAAAAAGTGTCCCATCCAAATCAAATATTGCTAAGCAATTTTTCATCTTCTTTATCTCCATACATACTTATCACATCATTCATAACCATTAACATCCCCGCATAAAACAATAACGCTCTTTTTCCATCTTTCTCAATTTTATATGGCATTAACCTAAGCCAATGAATAATTTCATGAAAATATATACTACGAACACGCTCCTTTGTAAAATTATTTTCCATATACGCTTGCAGCCTTTGATATAATTCTATATATGTCATGGATCTGGTAAACAAAAAGTTAATTTTATTATCAACCACATCTACGCTTTTTGTTGCCATCAAAAATTCATATCCCCCATGGATTGACTGAAGCATTTTTCCATAATCTAAATTAGAAGAATCATGTATATTCCCTGTATTAGGATCTATTATATAAAAGTCATGCTTTTCATTTCCTCTATCACAGATTATATTTTCAATAGTTAAATCCCCATGAATTTCTGAATATTCATCATTTGCAAATATTTTTTGCAGGTAGTCTTCCTGCAGGTATTTTTCATAATATTGTAAATTAAAATAAGAAACCCCATTTATAACAATTTTATCATATTGTAATAAAGGTTTTATCATTCTGGCATTTTTAATCTTTTTGAGATTTTTCTTTACCTTATTTTCAATATATAGTTGGATTGTGTCCTTATCAGCATTTCTTCTGTTGTTCTGATATATCGACTTTTCTAAACTCTCCAGTGCACTGCACATAACACTCCATCCATTTTCAATTGGCATAGAATGTGCATACTGAAACAGCCCTACTGTACTACTGCTATATGGCATATCATAAAAGCAATACTCCTCTGCTTTTTCATATTGTAAAATATCTGGTAACGGTAATTCCTTTTGATGCTTTTGAATCCACTGAATCTGTTCATATAATTTATTACCATCTTGTCCAAACGCATATTTTCTGAAAAAAGTTTTTTCATTATTCATGCAAAGCATCGTAGTTGCATTGGAACCTGCAGAATAGTCCCTGATGATTGAAATTCCCTGATTTATTTTTAGATAATTTTTTACATATTCTTTATTATTATCTTCAAAATAATTTTCCAAAAATTTTCTTTTTTCTTCAGGATCAAGCTGCGGAATTAAATTCAAATACTTCTCTTCCTTTTCATTCTTAGCATGGTCAGCCTTTGGCATTATAATAAAAGAAATGATAAGCATTACTATTGAAGGGACAATCATATATAAGATCATATAAACTGGAAAATTCATCACCATTTCAGAATTCAAAAATGATATTCCAAAACTTCCTACCCGTATACTGTTCTGTGCAAATAGCATTGTAAATACATCTTTCCACGACACCAGATCACCGTTCAGGGTAAAAAACTCTGCAAAACAATAATAAGAGCCAATATATATTCCCCACATACCTACAGTCAACAGTATTAATTTTCTTTTATTGATTTTCAAAAATATGTCTTTAAAATTCCAAATAAGTGCCCAACAAAATCTTAAAATTTTTGTTTCAATATTTTCGTTAAAAATTCCAGATATAGACCGTAATATTTTTTTCAAATAACTTCTTGAGAAGAAGATACAAATTGTTATTATCAGTAAAATAAGTGATACTATAATATAGAAAAACACAGTGTTTTTTGCAATCGTACTCTTACTATCGCCAAACGTCATAAATGTAAATATCAGCCCGACCATAAGAACATCCAAATACCTGTCCACTATTACAGTAGACAATCCAAGTGTTTTTCCATTTTTCATTTTTTTTCCTGAATACCACGCCCGAAATAAATCTCCTAATTTATATGGCAATACATAATTCAAAAGATATCCAGATGCAAGTGCCTGTGTTAAATTTCTTTCATCAGTCTTTTCATATACCTGAATAAAAAGTTCCCACCGTTTGACTCTAACATAGTGTGCAATGCATACCAGCAGAATTGCCATTACAAAAAATAAATATGTCATCTGTCTAATTCCTCTAATCTAGTATCTTTCAGCGCAATGTCATACTCATCTGGTGTTCCAAACGAAATATGTTCATCAATGCGAAATGTATGTATTTTCTGTCCCTGCAAAGCCATCTCATTATAAACTCCACTGACAAAAAATTCATTATACTGACACTTTTGTAAATATTCAGCTACAGCATTTTCAAATATTTGACGGTTTTTAAAATAATACGCTCCGCAAATGGCCTCATTACTAATTGCTTCTTTTTCCACTGTCCGAATAACGTTTCCATACTCATCAAATTGAACAAAACTGTATTTTGGATCATCTGATTGGAAAGTGAGCAATGCACCATCTGGTGTATCAAATTTTCCTTTTTGACAGTATTCATAAAAACTTTGGCATACGAAAGCATGATCACAGTCATTAAATAAAACAGGGCTATCGTCAGTGACCTCTTTTATCCCTTCCGCACAGGTTAATACTGCACCATTCAAAATTTGTGGTATCACGTGAACGATTGCACTTGGATAATATTCCAAAATTTTTCTATCTATAGAATACTTATCAATATGTTCCTGCAAGACAACAAATATTATATCCTGAACATCCATATACTTTATGACTGACTGTGTTGCCCAATAAAAAAATGGTTTTCCCTGCAATAAAATTAATGGTTTAGGCACCTCAAATCCATGATTGCCAAATCTGGTTCCGCCGCCTCCCATTGGCATAATTAAATGTACTTTTTTCATTTTAATCTCTCCTACCGCATTACTTATCGTTGTTGTATAATTTCTGCTTTGTATTCTACAATCTGCCTATCTGCCTGCCTAAACTCTGATTTTAAATACTTTTGTCCACTTATGATATACTTCATGGCTAATTTTAATGTTTGAATTGCCTGGCTCGTCATTTTAACGTTAGACCGTTGATCTTCCTCTCGCCAACTAATAGGGAAAAAACATATTTTCTGTTTATAACAGTCAACCGCCAGAAGCATATAACAATTGAATGCCAAATTATCAGAAAACTTATGATAATAATTAGATTTCAGCATTGATACTTTATACATATTAAGTCCTGCCCCAAGATCATATACCTTCTGATGTATTGCAAATGAAAAAATAATGTTAAATACTCTGTTTCCAAATGTTCTGAATTTTGAATATCCTTCTAATGATGATCCGGGAGCAAATCTGCCTCCTAAACAGGCATCATAATTTTTATACTTCCCAGACTGCAAAAGTGGCAACATATCCTGTATTCTTCCCTGATCATCCCCATGAAGTACTATCATATAATCAAACTCATTTTTAATGGCATAGGAAAAAGCAACTTTATGTGAACCACCTAAGCCATAATTTTCATTATTACGAACAAGTGTCATTTTCACTTTTTTTTCTGAGTGTTCTATATATTCAGAAACTACTTTTTCTCCATTATCAGTACTTCGATTATTTACAATTAAAACTTCATTAATATAATTTAATATTTCTCCATGTAACTGATCTAACACCCTTACAATTTGTTTTTCACAATTATACATTGGTATAAACAATAGTATCTTATCCATATTATTTACTCCTCAAATACTTTCTCTGCATCGGATTTTAGTAATTTAACTTCATTAAATGTTATATCTGCATTGTCTGACAGTCCAGTAATTCTGACACTAAAAAATCCAATATCATTGAGTAACCAACGATTATTAGCCCCTACAGGAATTAATAATTTTCCATTGCCAATATCGCAACTTACTTCATTACCATCTGAAAAATATACCGTAACTCTTACTCCTTGATTTTTAGTATCAAGCGAAAGTTTTTCTCCATATATTGTCTGTTCTTCTCCTTCCATCTTATTATCAACATTAAAATCCAAATAAATGTAATCGGCATCTTTACCATTAATTTCTTTCTTTAGTGAAAAACGAAATACCTCTGCTCTTGTATTTCCATTATCTGCCAATAATTCCTGCCTTTCACTACTTGACATCTCCAATTGTATTCCAGTTTCTGTAAGTACATTATCAATCAAGCTATCATATGAATTACCAAATGAACTTGGTGTTCCAAGAAAATCCACTCCACTGGTAACAAAATCCATCTTAGTGCCAATTTCAATTCCGGGAATTTTTTCAATTAATGTTTTTGGCAAAAATCCACTGTATTTCGGAACATATTGATAATCATCATTCTCCATCAGCCAATAATACAAATAATAGCAATTACTTACTCCCTGCGGAATAAATATAACTGGCTGTTCTTTTTTTATCACCTCAATATTCTTTTTTACAGCCGCCATACTCTGCCCTTCTGATATAGAAGTCTGTCCACATGCCTTCACATCTAATACATAATATTCAACATAGTTCAATCCATAAAATGTTGTATCTGGTGCATACATTAAAATATCAGATGTAATCTCTGAATATGTGTTAATTCTATCTAACATCCATGGTTCAATAAATCCATTTCCAAGTTTTGGATATTTTTCCATTTCTTCTTCTGTAATCTGTACGCAACCATCTGGTATAGTATAAGAATAATTAAAATGCTCATCGAGATTATTTAAATTTCCAAAGCCTAAAATCAATGGTAATCCCATGCAGAAACCAATAATCTCACATTTAATCCTCATCGTCTCAACATCTTTTAGTGCAATTATGAATAAGATTGTAACAATAAATGGAACCGCCACATAACCTGTTCTGCATAAAATATAGTTTCTATCTGCACGCACTAATGTAAATGTATAAGAAATCGGTAAAACAATCAACCCATAACTGAGCATAAAAAACGATTCTGTTTCCCAAAATTTTGTCCCTTTTGTTTTGTTCTTCTTCCACAATGTAATAAATAACGCCAGCAATGCCCATTCAAATACAGCTGGTAATACGTAGCGAATAGAATAATAGAGAGCTTTTCTAATATTTACATGGCTATTTGACAAATACGGCAAAAATCCATCTGGAACCTTCTGCCCGAAAACAGCGATTCCATCCGACATAATGCTCTGTGATGCGTATGTCAATACATGTTGTGCCATTCTGAATAATGTTGGAACAAAAATGCCAACAATCATAATTACAACTATCCATCGTACATAAAACAAAGGTTTTTTTACGTTTTCCTTCAGTTCGCCTGAACGTATATAATTTATAAATTGAATAATTCCATATGGTGCCGCTCCAAAACAAATCGCTGCTCCGAAAAGTGGATAGAACATTCCGCTAAATAAACTTAATAATACCCAGGCTCTAAGCCATCCATCCCTGTTCTTTCTTAAATCTGGCTGTATTAATAATAATATCGACAGTAAAATCCAATTTGCCCTGCTATAATCAGATTGGATACCTACCATACTAATCGCTACAACAATATATAAAGCTCTTTCATTCCCTATCAATCTGCATAATAGTGCTACTTCAATAACAACTGTAAGAATTGCAACTATGGCATTTGCCATCCACACACTTGTCATATCTCCACCAAGCAACTGATTAATAAACCCAATAAATACAGCATATAATCCTGAAGCAGGTGAATAATTAGCATAGGCATGTTGTCCCTTTTCTATAATTTGCTGATATGCAATAATATATTCTCCAGAATGATGCAAATCACCTGTCAAAATTTTTGCAGCTCCACTATTAAATGTGAAAATTGCGATTGATATGCATGATGCACAAGAAACAAACTCTTCCCATTTTTTATTTCTTACATCATTCCAATTTTTCACTATCATTTTAATAACAACAATTACTAAAACAATAATTAAGGCTGTAATAAATACTACTCTAAATTTTTCAAGAGGTATTTCGACGGTCTGTGATGCTCCAACATATTCCGACACAAAATATTGTAGTAAAACAAAAGGCATTCCAATCTGCAGTAAAAGGAATAGTCTTTTTTGTACCGTCACATAGATTTTGCTAATAATATAACTAAGTATTGTCACTATTAGAGCTGCAATCAGTGCTTTTTTTGTATTAAGTTCATATTGCCCCAAACGATTAATTACATAGCTGCTCCCTATTAATCCATAAAAAGATACTATAAAAAAAGCTAGTTCAAATACTGCATCCTGTGGAATTGTAATTATGCAAACAAGAAATATACTTATACACACTGCTAATATTGCAGGTATCTTTCCGTTTACAATCAATGCCATTAAAAATGCTAATATTGCACTTCCTAAAACCACAATATTATCTCTTTTTATGTTACTTAATGGTTTGTTTTCAACACTTGTCCCTATTTTTATAATAGCATTACCTATTCCGATTATTATACTGCCACTAAATAATAGTTTCCAAAATAAAGATAACTCCCCTGATTTATTGGTCATGTACTGTGATAATAACCCATCGATCAATGCTGTATATGTTTCCGGCTTATTTCCCACAATACACATTCCTGCAATCATAAATATAAATCCTGCTAAAACAGCAGCAAAAAAAATAATTTCTCTTTTCCACATTTTCATAATAGAATTACTCTCCTCTATTGTTCCCCAAACACCTGCACTAACAATGCGTTTTCGTCACTTCCATTTGTAATATGGCACTGAAAACACTGTCCTGTGAGCATCTCTTTCTTATTCTCATCTGCATTCAAAGCAAACACTCCCTGAATCTGACTTTCACCAGATTCTATCCACCCAAGAAGCCTGTCGCTTTTCTCACCCCATGTCAGTGGTCGTTTTAAAACCACAATGATTGGCTTGGACTTTTCCTCTTCTGTCTTGAGTTTTTGCATCAGCTGTTCAGTGATTCCCTGATTCCGATTATCTATTTCACAGACAATATAGCCCTCATACTCCTTGCTGTAGAACGTATCTGTCCCTGCAAACAGTATCTTCTGCTCTCCTGTTTCATTATCGAAAGCTTCTAACCTGCCGTTTCCGTAAAGCAGAAACTGCTGTTCTCCTTCCGTTCCCTGAACCATCACATCCTCTACACCTGTGATGACTGTTGCAGTATTCCAGTCTGAATTGTATGTGTGATACAGATCTGCCTGCAATCGTTCCTGATCGACATAATATAATGCATAGTTATCTGTCTGTCCGACTTTCACACACCCTCCGCTATTTAAAGCTACTTTCGCTCCGGAATATTCTTTTCTGACCGCAATATAATCAATTTTGGCATTGACCAATATTCCAAGCATCAGATTGCCGCTGGCATTTGGATCATCTTCTGTAATAATGTGATAGAGGTACCCACGCTCTCCTTCTGTTACAAGACAAATGTTCGCGTTATATTCTCTGATGCCATAAAGCAGGCTATCCTCTGCATACACGTTCACACGCTCTCCATCAGTCACTTCATCGATCAGATCTGCTATCTGTATCTGGTCTTCCGGCATCTGATAAATATTCTCCGGCAGCCGAAACCACTCAGAAGTCCCCATTCCCGAATATAGGAACACCAGACAGCCTGCCATTATTACACATACTGCTTTTATCCACCCACTCTCTACGCGTTCCAGGATTTTTAACAAAAACCATGCTGCAAGCAACGATACCGGAAACATCCAGAGAAAACGATAATAGGTGCTTCCCTCGCCGAGTTTTGTAATGACGCGATAAGTCAACTGGTTCAGTATTAAAAAACTAAAAAACAGGCCGCCCACTGTATAATACCGATATTCTTTTTTCTTTGCTAATAGATAAACTGTCATCACGATCAGCAGTAAACCGATCGGTGTACTGTTTCCATAATACCAGGAGATGACATTCCATATTGTTTCTGCATTAGTCATAGTTCTTGCCCTGTTTCCTGTGTTTTATCATTCTTTGCAGCAATGCCGGTGTCAGTAATACGACACACGCTGCTCCTGTCACCAGAATTGCAGTTGAAGAAATTGCAATACATGCCCATAAAGTAACAGCAAGATAAATATAGTTCCATTTATCAGATTTTCTGATCTCTTCAATGCATAGATAAATAGTAAAAAGTATTAAAACATTTCCCGCATATGCTTTCCCCTCATATGCTCTGTGCAGCAGGAAAGCTGCACTTGTATAGATTGTGTTATCAAAAAGAAAATTGCATGCCATTGCAAGGCAGGTAAATACTCCTGCTTTCCAGAATGCCTCTTTTCCTTTTCCAAGAAATGTTCTGCCTAGCAGATAAACACTTCCGGCTGACAGAAGAACATTTAAACTTGCCCGTGTGATTCTTGTGATCACTAACGGATGAATATGGTATATCTTGCACGCAACTGCTGTATTAATATCAAACGTAACCAATGCTCTTCTCATATAAAGAGATTTTACCTGTTCTCCGGTATATGCGTTAAATCTGTATAACCGGTTGGATGTCAGTGTTGTGTTGATCAGACCGATATAATAAGTGGAATCATCATTTATCTCTCCATTAACAGACACATAGTAACATATTACAAACAGGAATACCCCCATAAGCAGAAACCATATTTTGTGTCTTAAAAAAGCATTTCTAACCATCCCAATATCTTCCATGATCCGCTTTTGACACCGGATTCCTACCCATATACAGCAGATCACCACTATAAAAAGCCACTGGATAGTAAGTCCTGTCAGGGTCTGATCCATTTTAATCATCGGCAGTGCACAAATCTGAAAGATTACCTGATATGTAAGGAATCCACTGATCACCTTAAATACCATCCCATGCTTTCTTCTGCATAGAAGTTCTAACAGGGAACCAAACAAATAATATATTATTATCTGTAACAGCAGGATTACAATTGCTTTCATTACAGTTATCATTCTATTTTATCTCCATTTATCCATTTCTTTTCTCATTAAGCTTTTCTCTTACGAATCTAAGATAAGCTTTCCAGAACGTAATCACTGAATCATTCTCTTTCAGCTTTGGATAACGCTTCATCAAAAAATATTTATCCGGCCATAGCCTGACTCTTCCGTAGCGTACGAACTGTAACCATTTCTCTTCTATCCTGCATCCGGCTGTACTTCCCATCTTCTGGTAATTTTCGGGAATTTCCTGCCATAATGGTAATGGCAGTCTATAGTTCTCAATTTCCTGAATTCCTTCATAAATTTCAATCTCTGTTAATCCAGCCAGCTCACCTTCTGTTGCTTCCAGAGTCACTTCCACAAAGTCTGTTGGCTCCATATCCGGTATATTGATAATGGTTCGCCCTCCCTCATGCATGAGTTCATCTGTATGCATCACATATCCGTTTCCAAAGGAGATTTTTACTTTATTCACAGCACAATCATCTGCCGGATTTTCAAACAGGTGAATTTCCTGTATCCTCGCTTTATGATCCAGTGTGATCTTAACCTGCTTCTTCTGGTCATCTTTTTCCGGTATCCAGCTTCCTGTATCATAATTCCACATTCCATGTATGATATCTGAACAGTCCGCACACTTAAAATCATTCAGATATGCCGCATTTCCTGAACTCACTTCAATATCTGCATGATAAGTAAGACTCTCTGTAGGTCGTCTCCAATATACCATATCAAAATTTATAAACTGTATTGCCTTCAAATCCACACTCTGGGAATGATATTGTTTCGCTGCTTTATATAATACATTCTTCCGGATAAGTGCTGTCCTGCATTGCCTTGGAACTGCAAACCGGATCCGTTCTTCCCATTTGTCCATCGGATGAATATGATCTGTCCCATCTGCTTCATTTACAAGTTCTGTCACATTTTTATCATGGTAATAATCAGCATGTCCTTCCCACTTCCCATTATAAGCCTGCGCCTTTAGTACCAGAGGATGCCACAATTTTTCCTCTTTTAGCAGTTCGCCCAGCACCTCATCCACCATTAATGATAAAGCCAGATGATCCATATGATTGTCCCAGTCAGTTGTCACAAGAATCTTGGGATGATACTTTGCAATTACAGCCTTGATATCGCTCTTATAGTTTTCCCTGGTATATGCATGATGGACACCATACTCTGTCATGGCAAATTCCGGTATCTGTTCTGTTCCGTAGGTTTCTGTCTTTCCATTGTAAGATGCTACCAGCTTTTCCGGTGTACTGTTATACAGGTGCTTCGTCTGTGTCTGATCTCCATATCCTAAAAAGATGATGTCCTCCGGAGTCACTCCAAGCTCTCCGAGTGCTTTACCTGCCTCTTTGATCCTGATTGTTCCTTCATGTCTAAAATAGTCTCCATTTGTGACAAATACGACTTTTATTCTCATATTCTGTTGTACAGCACCATAAATCATGGCACCTGCAATTGCAAGTTCATCATCTTCATGAGGTACTATTACAAGTAAATCTGTTTCTGCCATATTCACTCTCCGTTCCCAGCACAGAATCTGTAACTTTCTACTTACCATACACACGTACGGCTGCTTCATAACTTCTCTTTGCGTAGTTACGTTTCAGGTCATTCCGATTCGGAATGATTTTCCGATACGTCTGTCTTAAGAACTTTTTGAATTTATTTTCCTGTTTAGGTAATTCTTTCTTCTGGAGCTTCATGTGTGTAGCTCCCATCTCTTTCATGATCATCTGCCATCCGGTCACATGCACCGTAAAAAGCTCCGGTCTTGCCTTATATGCCATAAGTACCAGCTGCTGGTCATCATCTACGCAGTCAAGCATTAACAATGCTTCCATTGCATTTCTCACAAGATGCCAGAATTCCGGTACAAGCTCTCTGGGCAGTCCATACATACATCCCATCACACAGTCGTCCTGAAACTGAAGGCTCTGCATACCGATCACTGAATCTGGATCATGTAAACAGGAAATGTGGATCTTTCCACCAAACTCATAGTTCCACAGGAAATCATAGTCTTTTTCATCACAATACGTAATTCCACCATGGTCGAATCCGAAATCCATCCAGACAACATCTTCTGTCAGTAATCCTTTCTCATAAGCATCGTTCATGAAGTAGTATTTCATCATCCACAGATAGTCATATTTCGGATTATTTGAAGATGCCTCCTGCAAGTAACGAAAATTTAAGAAATCGCGGTTTTTGGATGCTTTCTCCATTCGTGAAAGCAGGTTTCCTTCCAGTTCAAAAAGATTATCCGTTGCCATGATAATCGTCTTGTCTGCAAGACCATACTCAGCACGGATTGCTTTAATTGTCTCCGCACTTTTAGAATCTGTATAAACGATCAGTCTGTTCTGTATTCTTGCCCATCGTTTGAATTCATCAAAATACTTCGACGCCGTTCTTCTTAATTCTTCGTTCTTATCCTGTCCTCTTCCGATATCAAAAAAATCGGTTACAAGTGTTATTTCACCCATTTCTGTTCCTTCCAATCCATTTTATTCTAGATCCCGACAACGATTGTGCCAAGGACTGGCAGCTGATGTTCTCTGCAGCTGATCACTTCCTGATACATCTCTTTGTATCTGGATTTTCTCATTGCTTCAATAAGTACAACCTGTCCTGTCTCTGCCATTTCTTCAAGTGCCTTTGCATAATAATTGATTTCTTTTCCTGCGATCAATGTAAGTCCGTTAGTCTGACACTCTGTGACTAATTTCTCGATAATGCCTGCCGGAATTTCTGACAGATTACTTCCTGTAAGATATACCTTCTGGTTACCGGATGTTTTGCAAATTATTTTCAAATTGGCACAGATCAGTTCTATTTCTGTTTCCAATGATAATTTTCCTGCTTTACCATATCTTGCACCAGCATACCATCTGTCAATTTTATTATGTTTTCCCTTCATGCTGCTTCGGATTGTTCCTAATATATTGCTATGATAAAGAGTCTTGATCTCTTCCTCTGATCGAAGACTGCCGGAAAACAGATATTTTAACAACACAAAGATACATGCAAGTACCGCACCAAGTATTCCACCGATCACAAATTTTGATACACTGATATGAACATTCTGCTGTACTGCTGTGTTCTGTGTTTCTTCTGTATCTATATCGGCTGCACTGTCTGATTCCGGCTCTGCGGTATTCTCCTGTGGCTGATTCTCTGTATATTCCACATAAAGTTCTAACTGATTGCCATTCATCTTACTCTTGATCGTATCCAGGTGTTCCCCCAGATTCTTAATAGCAAGTGCTGTATCATCCTGTAATTGTGCAAGTTCCTGATCTGCGATCACATTCTGACTCTGTGAAAGAAGCTGCAAGTGCTGTGCCGGAAAATTCTCCGCCAGCTTCTGTGAATAAGCATCCAGCCCAGACTGTACAATTTCAGCCAGCTCTTTGCATTCCTCCTCATTTTTTCCACGGATACGAACACTAAAGCTGCTTTCATTTGTCTCTTTTACGTAAGTATTCTTTTCAGAAGAAATGGAACATTCGATCAGTTCTGACGCAATCTCCCCTTTTAAAAGGTAATCCTGATACATTACTGCGATCTCTGCTGCATTTCCAGACTCGCTTTTCACCAGATACTGTAATAAAATTACAGATTCCTCATATGCATTGATCGCCATTAATGGAGAGTTTTTCGCATAGGTGCTTTTCTCATCCAGCTGCTTTTTGATTGCAACCGCACCATAAACCTGATCCAGATCCTGTGCTCCTAGAGATGCTTCCATCTCCTCCAATGTCTTGTTATATTCCTCTACCGCTTCATCTGTAGTTACCTTCGCATTTCTGCTGTCTTTCACATATTGATAACCACATAGTAAAACTGCTCCGATCACCAGGCATACTGCAATTACTCTCCAGTTACGAATAAGTTCCCATAAAAAATCTGTAATTTCGAGATCAGTTTCTTTTCGTTTGGTTGTTATATTGTTTTCGTTCATTTATATTCCTCGCTATGTCTTGATCCGCTGTGAGCACTGCTCATTGCTTACGCACATTATATCATGAATTTCAATGCTGGTACATCTTTGAGACTATTTCGACTCCCAGCCTGGTTGAAAGTATTCCAGCCAGCAGATTTTCCTTGCTGCTAAAAGTTGTCTTTACTGCCTCCTGTGGCAGTTCTCCTTTGTATTCTTCCCCTTTAATGTGAATATCAATCTTTTTTGCAATTTCAGCAATATAATTATCAGACTGTTTCCTGAGTTTTTCATTTTTTCTCACAGTCTGCTTCATACCTGTATCACTACGTCGATACCAGAATCCGATCACCGGCACATGAACCGGATGTTTTCCAGCTTCTAACAGTTTCAGATAAAGTGCCCAGTCCTCATCATAATGCTTCCATTTTTCCGGGAAGCAGTCTATTTCCTCCAGGTCTTTCTTCCGGAATAATGCTGCATTCACAAGTGTATTATTGAAGGTCATCCTGCCTGCTGAAAAAGGTTTGCACCAGATATACTTCTGTCCTTCAAATCCAACAAGATCCGTATAACTCCACGATGCATCCGGATGCTCCTGTAATGCTTTGTAAAGTGTTTCCAGGTAGAATGGTTCAATCAGGTCATCTGCATCCAGAAATGCGATCACGTCCGCTTTGCTGTTTCTGATCCCATTATTTTTTGCTACAGACTGTCCCTGGTTTTTCTGTCTGATCACATGGATTCTGGCATCTTTTTCACTATATTCTTCCAACAAAGCAATTACACCCGGACGTGAGCTTCCGTCATCTACAATCACCCACTCGAATTCTTGCATGCTTTGGTTTATCACACAATGATATGTCTGTTCAAAATTCCGCTCTGCATTATAAAATGGTGTCACGATCGAGATGCGTGGTCTTTCTATCGTTTGCTTAATATTAGCTTTTGTCTGTATCTTTCCCGGTTCATCTGCAAAGGAAAATTCCTCTATCGATTTCATTGCTCAATTCCTTTCTTCAGATAATCAACAGACTGACTTCTGTAACTGCAAAGCCTGTCTGCAACACTGTGGTAATCAATTACCTCTGTATCATCTATTTCGTTCTCTGCCTTGATGTGCCTGCTCTCAAGATTCAGGAATGTAAGCAGATTGCTGATACGTCCATTCTCTTTGTATACACTATAAAACTTTTTTTGAAAGAGAATGGAGAAAACCGTTCCGTGAAAAGAATTGGTAAATATCATTTCTGCATCACGAATATACGTCAGAAACTCTCTCGGTCCCGCATCAAAAATCATATTCTCACTTTTCAGTTTCGGTGTTTTTTTATAATGTAACTCAATCAGTCGATATCCGAGCACTGCTGCCACTTTTTCTGCGCATTTGCCCAACAACGCATCCTCTACCACAAAATAGGCAAATATGTATTTTTCCTTTACCAACGGCTCTTCATATAATAAATCCTCATAATCTGCCCTCTCTAAAAGAAGTGTCGGATCCACAACCGTAGTAACTTCTTTTCCTGTTAATTTCTCAACTACCCGTGCAAGTTTCTCTTCCCTTACGGATATATGTGCAAGACTCTTTAATGCCTGTCCGAAATATGCCTGCTCCGCCTCAGGTATACTTCCGTTTGGCACACTCGCTGCATAGGAGATTTTCTTACACCCCGGTGCAAATTGTCCAAAATATGCTGGGTCAAAACCATGTGTCAGTTCCCTTGCCCATATCTGATCACTTCCCAGAATATAAACATCGCACTGCTCCTTTGCTAAGTCATCCAGTGTCAGTTTCTTTTCCTGTCCGTCTAGCAGTTTCTCTCCTATAAATTTTTCAAATGCCGTCCACTGATTCTCCCATTCCATCAATCCATAAAGGTTCTCACCCACTTCGTGAAATACCTTGCCCCATCTTGATGGCAGAATATCTCTCTTCCAAAAATCAATATGAATGCCTTTTCGGTATAATCTCGCAATATAAGGATTCTGATAATTTAAAATCTTTGCCTTATATCCCATACGGTTCAATTTTGTTTTCAATGCATACGCCTGTAATACTGCCCCATAATTATGTGCGTTATGAAACGTCAGAATTCCAATTTTTTTCTTTTCATCCATTATTTTCTTACCCTCGCCATAATTTTATTTTTCATAATACTTCTTTCCGTATGATTCAATAATACAAAAAAGTTAACAATACATCCAGCAAATCCTGCGATCACACATACTACAAAAAATGTTATCCAGTTAATTGGCAATACATATAGCCTTTTAATTCCAAAAAATACGATCATCATAATAAATGTCGTTCCAATATACCTGAAAATAATTGGATAAAAAGTATTCCATTTTATCTTAAGGCATTTGCACGCATACAGAGGTACAAAGATAAGGTTTCCAAGAATTCCCGTTACCTTGCTTACCCCTGCTACCGCATAAATTCCAAGTGATGTAGTGTTTAAGAAGATGAACACCAAAAGTACATTAGTAAAACTGATGATCAACCAGAAAATAGAATTCACCTTCAACCTGTTTGTCACAAGGAATACGTTGTTTAAGGATGTTGTTACACCGGAAACCAGAAGACTCATCATGATCACCACAAGAAGAGAATAAATCAGATTCACATCCTGATTCGGCACCCATAGCTGCATGAAATATTTCCCGAAAATAACAAGAATACAAAAAATAATATTCACAAAAAAGGAAGAAAACTTCATGGAAAGCTTCAATTCCTTTACCACTGCTTCTGTATCGTCCTTCGCATAGTACATAGTAAGATTCGGGCTAAACAGATTAATAAGTGTATTGGTCAGTGTTGAAATATAGGTTGGTATCTGTTGTGCGATAGATAGTTCCCCCATCAGATAGGCACTGATCCAGATATTTGTAATTACCAGATCCAGTCCATCCGAAAGAACCTGCGACAGTCTGGAAATAGAGTTCCACATTCCAGCACTGATAAGTTCTTTTACCTTGCCCCAATGGACATAACACTTTTTCAATCGTATATCAGGTACAAGCAATCTGGTATAATACATGTTCATTACCAGCCCAACAAAAGTACAAATACAGGTTACGATTCCAATATAGGCTACATTTGGAGGCAGCATACCAAACAGCAGACACATTAAAAACACACGGAGTAATGCCGTCACAATATTGGCAATACTGCTTAAATATAATCTATTGGTAATAAAAGTTGCTACATTATATACCGTACTGATCAAAGTAATAATAAAATTAAACAGAATGAAGAAAAATAAAAGCTTTACCGATTCTTCCAGTTCAACCGGAATATCTAACAGTTTCTCCGCATTTAAGATCACCGGCACTGCAACTGCAAGAATAACCGGTATGATCGCTATATTTGCCATTAATACAGATGAAAAATATTCATTGGCTTCTTTCTTCTTGCCCTGATGATACTCAATCGTAATAAATCTTCCCGCTACTGAGTTCAGCGCTACCGTGAGAATTGTAATATAGTTAATTACATTATTTCCAAGACTCACAAAACCATATGCCTCTTCCCCTACTGTATCTGTCAAATACGGTGTAAAGAAAAACGCTATGCCAAGTCCTACAATAAATGTCACAAAGCTTGCAATTGTATTTATAATGAGTGCCTTATCTTTCCCCAATTCTTTCATGTTCAAAAACCTCTATATAATCTTCGTAAAATTTCTTTTTCGGAAATTCTTTCGCCTGCTCCAAAGATAACTCACTCATCTCTTTCCGCTTTTCTTTATCATCTGCCAACTGTATGATTGCAGCTTCCAGATTCGGAATAATATTATCTCTATCTATCCATACAGCCACATTTGAGGGGGCATACTCTATCATTCCACCGGATTTCGTAATAATAAGGGGCAGTCCGGAAAGCATTCCCTCAATAGCAATCAGACCCGCTGCCTCTTCCCACAGAGATGGAATAACCTGGATATCTGCCGACTGATAGTACCGATATAATTTCTGATTCTCAATATATCCGGTAAACTTCACACGCTCTCCGGCTTTCTCCACCAGTTTCTGTACTTCCTGCACATAAGGTGTCACCACATTACCGCCAAACCCAGCACTTCCTATCATGAGAAGTTTTATATCCGGCCGCTTTAAATTAATAACTGCCTGAAGTAACTCTCTCACACCTTTTACCTCTATAATTCTTCCACAGAAAAGCAGGATAGTATCGTCCCTCTTAAATCCAAATTCTCCCCGGATTCTTTCCCGCTCTTCCGGCGTGATCCTTTTCTTAAATTTATCCTCATTCACACAATTATATACTGTGTAAGCTTTTACATCTTTATCCTCAGTTGTCCGCATCCACTCTCTTGTTGCAAACTGACTGATTCCAATCACACTTCCGTAAATATGATCAATATATGGCTCGCACAAAAGGTGATGGTGAATATGAAGATATACATTCTCTTTTCCGAATTCCTGTGCAAAACGTTTGAATTCATGATATAATCCACCTTCTGCAACAATTGCATCCGGTCTGTATTCTTTCAGATAACGAAATACTCTGCGATAATAAGCAATATCAATCCATGTCTTGTTCTTAATAATCCGATTACTGTAACGTATCACACGATTGATCAGACGATCTGCCAATGTTGTCTTTGGAAGATATATAATTTTCGAATACTTATACTTCTCTGCAATCGCCCTCGCCTGCTCATTGTCCGCACAAAATACCATAAACTGTACCCGGTGTTCTATTTCGTTTTGTTCTACAAGTATGGTCAACAGTTCTTCAATTGCCCCACCCTTGACAGCTGGTACCGGACCTGCTTCCGGCAATACTAATGCTATTTTTTTCACTCATTTATCCTCTCATACGTCGTGATAATGTCCACAAATAGAAATCTGGTATATATACTTTCAGCCATCCTGAAATCTTCCGATGCCTGTCTTTTGTCTGCAAAAGTGCATTCTTATGTTCTCTTGCAAATTTTTTGCAATATTTGAATTCAGCTTTGTACTGTTTTTTCTTCTCTGGAGACAATGCAGCATATTTTTCAAATACCCTGCTTACACTGCACCCTATCAGATTAATATCTGCAAATTCCGGTGAGATTTTCGTTAATTTCTCATAACACAATTCTTCCACTCTCATAGCTTCCAGATATTTATCCTGAAATTCCTGCTTCATCGCACTTCCAGCATAAATCATATAATGATAAAATGGATATTGAATCAATGAAGCTCTCTCAAATTTTTCGGAACAAACCACATTCGTGTTAAACAATAAGTCCTCTGCCACTTTATATTCTTCAAACTGAATATTTTCAATTAAATCTTTGCGATATAACTTACACACCGGTCCCCACACAGTAAGCAGTGCAAGACCACTCTCTGTTTTGTTTTTTCCATGAATAATTGTACGTTCAGTTATAGTGCAGTTATCCTTTTCTTCCAGTTGATTTTCTTCCCGAAGCAGGCAGCATGCTACATCTGCATGATCTGCCTCAGCTAACCGATACAGACTTTCCAGCATATCTGCTTCAACCCAGTCATCTGCATCCAGAAACATCACATATTTTCCTGTTGCCAATTGTATTCCTTTATTTCTTGTCCTTGCAACACCTTGATTTTCCTGCTCATAAACCTGAATTCTGTTATCCTGTCGTGCCCATTTATGACAAACTGCAAGACTGTCATCTGTAGAACCGTCATCTATCAACAAAATTTGAAGATTTGTATAAGTTTGTCCACAAATACTCTCCAGTGTATGGGGCAGATATTTTTCAACATTGTATACAGGCACAACAATTGTTATTAAATCATTCATATATTTTCCTCATCTGTCCGATCTTCTACACTCTTTCTCTTTGTAAAATGAATATCACCACTGCCATATCCATGAAGTACTACTCCAATCCAGTGTAAGAAAATGGAAAAAGCAAAAGCCAGAATACAAGTTGCAATTCCAAAAATCATATTATTAATCGTACCACCATCAAATAACAATTTGGTATATGGAACAGATAAAATACAAAGTGCCAATACATTTCTTTTCTTTAAGAAATATGTAAGACTTTCTTCTGCAATTGCAAATGGAATCAACATATTTATCACCGCACCAACTACTCCGAAATTTGCATAGCCTTCTGCAATAAGTCCAGGCTGTGCATAAGATGCTGAAATATATTTTGCCGAAAGAAGCGGCAGACTCACATATTCGAATCCGAAATATCCCGCAAAACTCTTCACGTAAGTAATTCCATGGAAAAAACCGTGTACTTTCACATGCTGGATAATATTACCTCCAAGCTCCGTCCAGACACCAAATAGCCTGTAAACCTGTCTTACACATGAATCATAAATACTTTTGAAATTTGTAATCTCGCTTAATATATTATAGCTTCTGTCATAATAGAGATTTAACTTTACCAATTCAGATACCATTCCATATGCCATAATAACGAAAATCCCGAAAATCAATAACGGAACTACTTTTTTTCCTTTTTTATAATTATCATTCACTGCCACAAAGAGAAAGAAGATTAATAACAGCGGCATGATATATTGAATAAAAAGGAATCGATTGGTTCTTACCCGATAAAGGCAATATAAACCTCCTAAAAGACCACCCACTGTATACAAATTAAGGTTTCCATGTGTACATAAGAATCGGACCGAAAAGTAACAGAAAACCGGAACATATAGCACAAGTCCAGCTGTCCCCAATCTAAAATTCAAAAACAAAATAACAATTCCCATTAAGAAAACAGTGATATCATCCGCCCTCTTATACCTTATAAAATCACTCTGTTTCACTTCATCTGTCGTCTGTTTCACACATAACAGATATAGGAATATTACTGCCATAATAATAAAATATACTCCCAAATAAAGTAGAAAGAAATCCTGTGGTTCCTGCACTCCCTCTCTTTCCATCTCCCTTAATCTGCTATCTGTAAAATACCCCGGACATAAAACTCCGTCAATAAACACGTTAATCAGTAGAAACAAATACCCTACACTGAATATTTTTCGCTTTTTCTCATAAAGAACAGACACTGCTAAAAACGCCACTAACGATATCAAAAGCCATGCACACCGCTCCCAGATATGTCCATCTCCAACCATAACTTTTTTATCCAACAGAAGATTCAGACAGATAAATATCGTGACTGCGACCATCCCGGCTCGTGTCACTTGAAACATTTTTTTTGTCATACATACCGCTTTCCTAAACTCTTGTCATTCATTAATACCATCACACATTTCACTGCAAGTTTCACGCTCTCTTTCCAATTATAGAGATATGGCTTTGCAAAAATTTTCCAGAAATACTTTCGAATATCTTTTTTCAATAATCTTTTTTCCGGTTCTTCCATAGCTTCCCCATTCATTGCCAGATAAAGCACATTCCATGCCAGACAGCTCTGTATCACTGGTGCCAGAAGTTCTCTGTCTTCTTTTGCCTGAAAATAATCTATCCGCTCATGCCACATTTCAAAATAATCCATGCAATCCTGTTTTTTATAAGTAACTCCCATAATGGAATCTGCACGTTGTAGATAGTAGTATATATTCTCCGGAATACACACCACACATTCCTGATTCTCAAAAACGGATACAAACACATACTCATCTTCGTAATGTCTTCCACATGGGAAACGCAGTTCTTTAAAAATTTTAGCATCATACAAAGCTCCCCATGCTGTAACAAGTACCCATTCACCCTGAAGCTCTTTTTTTATAATTTCTTTTCCCGTATAAAGCTCCTGCTTCTTATCCTGTGTCACACATATTTGATCTGTAACTTTATTACTCTCATCAATTATCTGAATTCCGCAAACTGCAATTGATGTCCGATTGTGCTGTAATGCATTATACAGTTTATAGATATAATCCTCATCAACAAAATCATCTGAATCAACGAACGCCACATACTCTCCCTGTGCAATATCCAATCCGACATTTCTTGCATCAGACAAACCACCATTTTTCTTATGTATCACTTTGATTCGATTGTCTTTGTTCTGATATTGGTCACAGATTGCCGGGCACTCGTCCGGAGACCCGTCATCTACCAAAATAACTTCCAGATTTCCATAACTCTGACGGAGTAACGAATCAACACAGATTGCAAGGTATTTTTCTACTTTATAGATTGGCACAATCACACTGATTAATGGTTTCATTTCATTTCCTCATACATTTCTTCTAATCGTCCTGCCTCCACACGGATATCAAATCCATGTTCTGCAAGCTCTTTTCCAAAACTTCGTCTTGCCTTTCCGCTTTCTTTATAGCATCCTGCCGCTCTTACCGCTGTCTTCGCCCATTCTGTCTTACTTTCCTCCAGAGACAGGAATGGACTGCCCATCACATCCACTTCTCTGGTGATCGTATCAGAAAACACACATGGCAGACCACATGCCTGTGCTTCTACGCCAGTCATTGGCAGCCCTTCGAATAAAGATGGCATGACCATGACATCCATTGCCTGATATAACTCTCCTGTGTTATCCACCATTCCGAAAATTTTCACGGAATTTATCAACCCAAGTTGTTTTATTTTCTCCTCAATCTGTGGTCGAAGTTCGCCATCTCCCACCAGCCATAATACACTGTCTTTGTGGATTTTTTGTATCTCCGAAAAAATATCTACAAGATACATCTGGTTTTTCTGCTGACTGAAACGGCCTACATTTCCAATAACCAGTTTATCTTCTGCCTGATACTGTGTTCTGATCTTGCTTCTTGTCGCCTCGTTATAAGCATATTCTTCACAGCAAATCGCATTTTTCAACACAGTATAATCTTTTTTGCCAAAAAGAAACGCTCCTGCTGCCTGAGAGCATCCGATCCGATTGGTAATGTACTTCTGGGATATACTCCAAAGCATTCTATTCCGCACTGCTTTTCCTTTACTTTCCGCATATACAGTTGCATGGCTATGTACAATACGATGACTGATTCCATACTTTGCTGCAACCGGCAGACATAAAAATGCAATGTAGGGTGCATGCAGATGAACAATATCATATTCACTGTGATGTTCTGAAAAAAACTGCTCAAAATATTTCTTTGTCTGTCCCATCTGTCTGCCGGACAGTGCCGGATAGGTATAAACTCTGGAACCAAGTTTTTTCACTTCTTTATCGAACGTCTCTTCCTGCTCTCCGAAAATCAGATAATCCATCTGGACGCGTTCCATATTCATATGTCTCTGATAATTGAGCATCACGGTCCCGACACCTCCTACCGGGCGTTTCCCAATGATCTCCAGCACACGGGCTTCACGCATGATTTTTTTCCTCCATTTATGCCTTACCCTTTAAGCATTTATAGCATAATTTTCTTTACACAAAAGAATTTTTCTATGAATTTTTTCTTAGTTATTCAGATTTGCGCAAAAATCTCTTATAAGAGTACTCCTTCATCCACCCCGGCATCATGAGTACAACAAAAGTTCCAACCTGCGCCTTTATATATTCAAACGTATTTGTAATTCCCAGCTCGTGCTGCTGTTTTCTAAGCTTTTGAAAATCCTTGTAATAAGCCCATCCACTTCTTCGCTTTACTAATCCCATGCTTGTTCTCGCCCGGACAAGTATATCTTCCATGTTCCGGAACTGATATCCCTGTGACAACATCCTGCTCCATAGAGAATAGTCCTCCAGAAATGGAAAATGTTTATAATTTCCTGCTTTTAAAATAGAATCTTTCCTATACATAACTGTCATGTGATTTAATGGATTACGCACTTTCACATACTCTAAAATCTCTTCCTGAGTCTTTGGCATATTCTTGACGCGGTCTATGGTTCCTTCATCATTAAATTCCCGGATAGCACCACCTACCACATCCACTTCAGGATGTGCTTCCATATATGCCCCCTCTTTCTCTAATCGATCCGGCATCGCAATATCATCTGTATCCATTCTTGCGATCAGATCATATTTGCATAATTCCACTCCTTTTGCCAGTGCACGACCAAGCTGAACATTCTGTTCCATAGCATGCACATGGAGATAATCACATTTTTTCTGATACTCCGCCACTACCTGATATAATTCCTGTGTCAGAGGTCCATCTTCGATCAGAAGAATTTCATCTGCGGTCCTCGTCTGAACTAATATACTTTCTAATGACGCTCTTAAATATTCTGGATTTTCTTTTTTATAAACAGACATCAATACGGATATTTTACTCATATTCTATCTCCTTAGATTTTTTTATACTCTCCAGAAAATCCACCACTTCATACTCTCCCACCTCTTCCGGAAATGATAGTTTCCGGTCATAAGTCAGGCTGCCAAAAACCTTTGAGAATATGTTAACTCTTCCGGTAAGCTTACCGATGATCCACTCGAATCCCGGAACGAGCCATATACCTCTTCCATAGCTTTCGGCGATCCGTGCTACCATATCTGATGTATTCACATATTGGCTGTTTTGTGGGCAATAGATACCATCTGCATCTCCTCTGATAATCCGATATAAGAACTCGCACAAATTCTCGATGTATATCATGCTTCTCTCATTGCTCACTCTCGGAAAAACAGGTATCTTGCCCGCCAGCTTCTCCAATGAAGCATAATTTCCGGTACAAGCTTTCCCATAAATCATTGGAGGTCTGATAACCGCTACTTTGAATGTATCACTTCTTTGCTCACATAAGTACCGTTCTGCGGCAAGCTTGCTTTTTCCATAAAAAGTAATCGGTGTACATTCTGTTTCTTCTGTAATCTGTCCCATTGTCATTCCATAAACACTCATCGTACTTAAAAAAACGAACTGACGAACCCTCTCAGCCTTTGCCTTATCCGCAAGTTCTTCTGTCAATTTTGTATTAACTGCATAATAGAGTGCCTCCATTTCCGGCTGCTCTTTCTGATGTACAATTGCAGCCACATGGAGGATCGTATCATATTTTGAAAAATCCATTTTCTTCCATTCTGAATTTCTCACAGAAACAAATGTAACATGCCATCGGTCTTCCAACGGCATGTTTCCATTTTTTTTCTCTATATACTGTTTGAATGAAGTTCCAACATAACTGTTGGTTCCTGTTATCAAAATCTGTTTTCCCATTATTTTCCCTCGAATAACCCAGCATGTCTTTTTATCCGCTGCTACTAGCTATTTATGCATTTCTCCGGTTCCACCTTCCACAACACCTTTGTGTGACAAGACTGCTGTGATCGTTCCAAAAAAGCACTTCAGATCCATTATAAATCCAAATTTTTTCACATACTCACCATCCAGTTTTGCCTTTACATCTATCTCCAACTCATCACGTCCGTTGATCTGCGCCCATCCGGTCAGTCCCGGCATTACATCATTCGCACCATACTTATCCCGTTCCTCGATCAAATCATACTGATTCCACAAAGCTGGTCTTGGTCCGACAATACTCATCTTTCCCATAAGGATATTGATGATCTGCGGCAATTCATCCAGACTGCTTTTTCTTAAAAATTTTCCTACTCTTGTAATATACTGTTCCGGATCAGCCAGCATATGGGTTGGCATATCCTTTGGCGTATCAATTCTCATAGTTCTGAATTTGTAGATCATAAAGTGTGTCTTATGGATTCCAACCCTTTTCTGTTTAAAAAGGATTGGTCCTCTACTATCAATTTTAATCGCAATGCATAAAATCAAAAACAACCAGGATAACAGAATTAATGCCAGAGCAGATAATAAAATGTCAATTACCCTTTTCACTCCCATATAAATTTTCTGTGAAATTGTAAACTGTTTCATCTTTTTGATTCCTTTCATGTATCTGCAATTTATGCAAGCATCAGACAATAAATAGATATACCTGTGCCTATCAGCATTAAAAACGCTATAAGACTCTGATAATTCTCTAATTTCATGCTGCATCTCACTTTTTGGTTTATAAAAATGAGACTCAGTGGAAAGATCAGCGGCAAATAATATCTTGGTGATACTCCGTTAATTACCATCGACCCTACCGGTGTAAAATCCAGGTATAATGCCGTCCAGACCAGACATGCTGTTCCAAATATTAATACTGCATTCCATATTTTCATCATCAATATTTTTCTTTTCATCTGTGCATCATATATTTTTTCTGTCATTCCAAAATCCGTCACAAATGTAAACAACATTGTAAGCAGTACTACAAAATATCCTATTCCATCATAGATTCCACGATATGCAAAATTTGCAAGCACTTTGGAACCAATAAAATAAGATGCAAACGTTGTTCCAAGTGATTTCAGCAAAACTCCTGTATACGTCAACGGATATCCCAAAATCATAGATAACTGACTTGTCTGGCTCGTATCTCCTCCACGGTAATCTCCTACCTCTGCTCCGCTTGTAACATTACCTATTAACGGCAATATAAAGGACGCAAACATTAATATTAATAAGACAAAGATTCCTGCTTTAAACAGATTCTTTTGTCTCCTGCTATAAAACTTGTCCTTCGGCATAAGCCAATATAATGCCAAAAATGGAATATAGACCGCCTTTGAAAAGCAACCCACAACTATAGCAAGAATAGATACCATCGTCCGTTTTGTTTGAATTTTTTCTTCACTCAGGTACTCTGTTACAAACAATGCTATGCCCAACATTAAAAGTGCTATCACAAATGCATCATATGTAAATGACGAAAAAAGAAATACCGTTGTTGGCAGCAATCCCACACACATCAATGTACATTTTCCATACTTGCTGAAATGAATCGCACACGCAACGACAGCCGTACAAAACAGTAAATTAAAAAACTTTCCTAAAAATACAGTTACTACATAAGACAGTCCCAGCGTCCTTCCTAATCCAAGCCCTAATATCTGTGGAAGATAAGCCCTTTGTCCATATCTGAGAAATCTTCCTTTTTGTGATGACAATACAACTGTATCATTTGCCTGATTAAGCCATTCTCCTATCCATTGTTCTTCCTCTAACGTGTCCCCTGTTGGTACACGCATTTCTACATTTGACATCACAGCATCACTGTACTCCATATAATTCCATACCCAGGAGTCTGTATATGCTATATTATAATGAATCTGTTCATCCCATGAATCAAATGAATGATGTGCTGATAAGATAATCACCATTCCTAATGCAACCGATACCATTGCATACATCCATTCGGGTCTTTTTCCAAAAAAAGTCCAATGAGAAACAAATAAGTAACTTAGCAACAATACTGAAAATACAAGCAGAAACTTTGCCCAGGAAAATACCGTGTGATTTACAAATATTATTGAATTTAACTTATCCGCATCTTTGTTTTCCACTGTCAATTTCAGGCTGTCAACTTTCTGATCTACCCAAACTGCAGATTTTCCAAGCAAAAATGATGCAGTATCTTCCAGTTCCACCACTTCTTTTTGTCCATATCCATCATAGAATGTCACTTCCATTCTGGAGCTGATATCCGTCTTGCTTTGATAAATCAAATAGATAGAGCTCACATATCTTCCATCAAATAAAAAATCATACGTTGTCTCTCCATCTTTATTCTCTGCCTTTTGTCCTTCGCTTACCTGAAAAGTCTGCTCATATTTTTCATTTTTAAACGAATTCCACTGTAATAATACCTGTTCTACAAATAAAGATAGGAAAAATATTACAATAATTGCAATAAAATCTCTAAGATATATTTTTTTATTTTTTAGAATTTGTTTTATCTGTTCCATTTTCCTTTTTCCTATCAAGTTGCAAAATAAATCCCATTCCTGCAAGTACAAGAATTAAGATGACTTCCCAAATTTTTTCCATATTATATACCCTGTTTTCTGGTTCTACCGATTCTGAATAGAGTATGTTGGCACCATACGCTGCACCCATTCCCGTATATCATCCGGTTCTTCTACCACATGCTCTTTGATCTCTTCTAACTGTTTTAAAAACTTCTCTTCATCCATCTGAATCGGTTTACCAATATGAATTAATTTGTTGGCTGTTTCCTGCATGCCTTCTTCTTTCATGAGCATCTCTTCATACAATTTTTCGCCTGGTCTTAATCCTGTAAATACGATCTGGATGTCCTCGTCAGGTTTATGTCCTGAAAGAAGTATCAGGTTTCTTGCAAGATCTACAATCTTAACCGGTTCTCCCATATCCAAAACAAAGATTTCTCCCCCTTTTGCATAGGCTCCTGCCTGTAACACAAGAGATACTGCTTCCGGTATTGTCATAAAATAACGGATAATATCTGGGTGCGTAACAGTAACCGGTCCGCCTGCTTCAATCTGCTTCTTAAATAAAGGAATCACACTTCCGTTGCTTCCAAGTACATTACCAAATCGAACCGCTACGTATTCTGTCTTAGAACGATTATTGTATGTCTGAATAATCATCTCACAGATTCTCTTGGTAGCGCCCATAATATTCGTTGGGTTTACTGCCTTATCTGTAGAAATCATGACAAAACGTTTTACATTGTATTTATCTGCGGCCTGAACCACTTTCCATGTTCCTAAAACATTATTTTTTACTGCTTCATTCGGGCTGTCTTCCATCAACGGTACATGTTTATGCGCTGCCGCATGATATACGATCTCCGGACGATATTTATCAAAAATCAGATCCATGCGCTTTGTATTTCTTACGGAAGCAATCAATACAACCAGATCGAGTTCAGGATAATTTCTCTTTAATTCCTGCTGAATATCGTATGTAGTATTTTCATAAATATCAACGATCACTAACTGCTTTGGATTGTGTGATGCAATCTGGCGGCATAACTCGCTGCCAATCGAACCACCTCCACCTGTAACCATAACTACCTTATCAGAAACATATCCCATAATGGAATCAAGATCAACCGTGATCGGATCACGTCCCAAAAGATCATTTACATCAACATCTTTTAATTTGCTGATACTGACATCCCCATTTACCAACTGATACATACCAGGTAAACGTTTTAATTCACAGCCGGTCTGTTTACAAATATCTAAAATTGCCTTTGTCTCTTTTGCACTCGCTGTCGGAATTGCAATAATAATCTCATCTACAAGATACTCATTTGCAATTTCTATGATATCATTTCTATCTCCAAGGACTTTGACACCATGCATATATTTTCCAATTTTGCTTTTATCATCATCCACAAAACCTACAATATGCATATTCACAAAGCGGCTGCCGGAAATTTCCTTGATAATTGAATTTCCTGCTTCTCCGGCACCTACTACAAGCACTCTCTTAAGATTCTTCTCATCCACTTTTTTTCCAAAAAAAGTTCTGACTGCCCGATAAGAATAGCGGCTGATAAACATAAACGCCAATAATAATGTTCCATAAATAAAATACCAGCTTCTAGGCAGCGGATACTCCTGATCTCTGTAATTCAGAAGAATCGTCACTGTATTGAGCAGCGTATCTACAATACATGCTGCTGCAAGATACAATAATTCGGTTACCCCTGCATATACCCAAAGGCTGCTATACAAACGAAATACATAAAATACAATAATCGCGATCACTAACGTTGCCGGCAATGAACTCCATACAACACCAATATAATACTTTGGTACAGCCGAAAGACTAAATTCAAATCTTACAATCAATGCCGTGATGCTTGTCAATATTACAATGCAAATATCCATCAGCACCATAAATATTCTCTTGATCCATAATGTTTTATCTAAGTTTTTCATAAGTCCGCCACTTTTCTCTATAAATTATTTTGCATATACTTCATAATGTTCTGTATTATAAATTTTACTAAATCCAATGCTATTAAAAAATTCAATATTGTCATACTCAGAATTAATAACCAGACAATTGCAGCCATAGGAATCTGTTTCCATCTGCAGCTGTTCCAGATTCTCCTGTGTAAAAGATAAACCTTCACCATAAATAACTGCAAATCTGGTATCATATTCACGAAGCTCGCCTGCCACCTGTTCCGGTGCAAGAACTCTTGGTTTTTCCACAAATTCCAACTGTTCAGCGATCTCCATGACTTCATTTGATATTTTATAACTATTCGTGATAAATTCCAAATGCTGCGACGTATAATTTAATCCCATCCCTGCCTGGAGCAGTAAAATATATATCACTATGACAATTATTTTTTCTTTCTTAGTGGGTATGTTTATCAGATAGTCTGTCATTACAACTCCAACAACAGCTACTATATTTAGTATTCCATAGACCATCCAATGATCTGTGTTCTGACCGCTCATATTTAGTATGCCATTTGCAATTCCCGGCGTCATCAGAAAAAGTATACCAAAAATCTCATATATTAACAAATTTCTTTGTCTTTTTTTATTTATAATCAAGAAATAAAATATTGCAACAAAAAGGAAAAAAACATTTGTTCCCATCCCATTGTAAGAAAAATATGCATTTTTAATGTCTTCCCACAACCCGGACATATTTATACCCCTTCCTTACAAACCAGACAAGAATCATCAGCAACATCATCAGGAACACATAAAACCAGCCTTTGTGATGTAACAATTGTGCCGCCGGATATAAAATAATAAATAATGCTGCCTGCATCATAACCGGATGTTTTACACAATCGGATACTTTATTTTTTTCTCCTCCATACATGAAATTTAACATACGCATCACTTGTAAAAACGCATATGGAAGAATGCAGCATTCCAACATTACACTACCATTCCAACAGCTTCGGAATATGCCTGTCACCGGAGTTTCTACCGCTGTATATATTGGTACATAATAGATAATTTCTACAATTATTAAAAATACTGCCTGCATTTTTTCCTGCTTAAAAAAGAACTTTCCAATTTCCCAATAACAGCACATAAAAAATGGTAAAATGAATAATGGAAGTATTACCTTTATCAGCAATGCCGGATGTAATCCGGAAACCCATGCATTGACCGCATATAGCATCTCATAAGGTGAAAATATCTTTTCCATCTGCGTGGCAGGATACTGCTCGCCAGTATATGGTTGATATATATATGCAGAATTGGTATCAATTGATGTCATTACTGTTTGTACTGTCTGCTCCATCTGTGGTTTTACACAAACTACAGAAAACAATATTGCTATTATGGATACTACCATGGCAATTTTTACGGTCTTGTGTCCATTTTCTGATTTTCTTTTATGTTTAAAACATCCATATATTGCTTTTTTATTTGCTAATATGGATGCCACGCATATCGTAATCGTCGCAAGCATCCAAACCATACTAAGTTTTTCTAATGTACAGCCACGATATAAAAAAAGTACCGCAACACCCCAAAATATTCCAAGCATAGCAACAAATCCATTTGCATATGTGCTTGATATATTTCTCCTTTTTACACCTGCTGCTGCATCAATAAATGCACCTGCTAACAATGGTACTAAAAAAAACAAATAAATTACCAGCAATATTCCTGCTGCATTTTTCATTCATTTTCTCCTAACACTTTATCGACTTTGCGTTCTAATAAAGTTTTATATACTTTCGTCCCCTTAATATACTCCAGTTCGTTTTCTACTTTGTTCATATGACATTTTAACTCACTAAGTGCACTGAGTATCGGATTGTCCTGCAACCCTGCTTCCCTGATTCTAAATGCAATTTTGATCTCTCTGACATTATTTTCCCATTGATTTTCAAATATGATCTGCGGATCTTCCGATGCAAATATAAAATCATGATCTTTTGTTATGATGGCATTGTGCCGATAATGTTCAATTTCATATTCATTGTTATCTTTTGTCACAATTTGCACCTTGAGATTTTGCAAAACACATGAAATATTTAATGGATCCAATCGTATTTCTGATACATCCTGTGTGAATTCAATCGGAATATTCAATTTTACATTCTGTCCTATAATATGATTTGTAATTGCCTTGTCTTCAAGATAGTTTGTTCCATCATTTAAGAACACCTGTAAGAATAAGTTTTCCTCCGGAAGCAGTTTTTTCACATCGTATACTTCTTTTTTGTAAGCAATAAGGCTTGCGTTATAGCCATTTTTCCCACCATATACATATTGATTAAATGCTTCATTCATATTTTCAAATATAACAATTTCTTCTTCCGTAATATCAAAGCAATCATAAATTTCATTGATTGTCATGATATCTTTCATAGCACTGCCATTTCTGGTATAAAAAGCAGACACCGCACGGTATATTACAAATTTCACTGGAATTGGAAATGAAAATACCCATTCATAATCAATAATTTTATATTTGCTGTCAGTCTGATCTTTTATGATATTATCAAAGCTCATATCGATATTCATTTCTTTTCCACATTCCATCTCATCTGGGAAAGAAACTTCGCCAAACACCTGTACAAATTGTGCATCCGGCATAAATGTTCTTCTTTCTATATTAACATTGCTTCTTATGATTCCATCATACATTCGAAGCAAAGAAAGAAATCTTACTTCGTCTTTATCCTCAAGAGCCTCCAACATTGTATTGCAAAGACTCTCCCCGGTTAAAAATTCAAAAGCGATCTCGTTTTCTGAAATCAGTTTGGATGGACACAGGATACCTTCATCCTTATTTTTTTCATAATAATCAGACATCTTCCTGATATGTGCTACTCCGTCTTTTGCCAATGCTCTTTTTACAACCAGTCTCTGTTCCCCATCCTTCATTATGTAGGTTTCTATCTGAAACTGTTTTCTTCTCTCTTTTGTAATTTTTGAGTAAATTTTCTTCAAGATATCACCTCACACTATTTTGTAACTTCTATAAAGAACGAATTTGCAAAAAATTCAAATTTTTTTTCTTTTAAAAGATTTGCATAGACTCTGTTTTCGTTAAAAAGCATCATTCTTGTATTATCGAAAGTATCTAAACCTATATTAAGATCATCTTCTCGTGGAAGGTACTCATCAGAAAAAATCTGTACAGGGAATTTATAATCCGGAAACGGATAATAAAATTCTGCTTTCCCATATCCAGCATCTGTAATTATTTTCTTTAACGCCTCTTTACTAAAAGTTCTCACTTTACTATCTGTATCAATATAACCTTCCAAACCATCAAAAAATTTTCCAGTATGGTCTTCTCTGGAGCCTGCCCAATATTTCAATCCAAATTTATTTTCAATAGCAATCAGCAGTTTTCCATCTTCTTTCAAATATCCACTGATTTTTTTTAAAAAGGCTTCAAATGGATGTTCATCATCCGTGTAATAACCGGCATATTCCAATACTCCGATCAATGTAATATAATCATACTTTTCTTTCAAAACAACATCATTGAAATTTCCAACCATAATTGTAAGATTATCGTATTCTTTATTACGGTTTGCATTAATTAATGATCTGCGTTTAGAAAGATCTACACTCGTCACATGCTTTGCATTTCTGCAAAGTACTCCACTGATAGCTCCACATCCTGCCCCAATTTCAAGTACAGATGCATCTTTTTTTAAAGGATACCACTCCAGTATATTTTGTCTGACAGGTGAAAAATGATATAACACTGGCCACCGGTCATCTTCTGCAAGTATCTTCTCTACGTCTGGTTCTTCCATAATAAGCTGTAACAGATCATTCTCGATGTCCCCATCACTATATTGATCCTGTCCATTATAAAATGTATAATCTAACGTTACTTTTCCAATCTGCTCTGTCATAGAACCTCTTTTCTATAGTTATCTACAACTATTATTTTTTACCCAAGAATCTCCTTGATATCCTTTATAAAATCAAATACATGCTCATTTTTTACATATAATGGATTCGCTGTCACATGTTCTACCTGCGGTCTGTAAGCTTTACAGATTTCAGTCAGATGTGTTGCAATGTTCATTGGACTGATATTATCCAGTGATACCATGTTATCATTGAAATCCTTAAGATCTTTATTCGCATAAGTATTCGTGATCGTCTTTACATCAAATACCGACATCTCAAGTGGCGGATAACTTGGATGTGGTGAACACATCAGTGAAATTCCTGCGTAAGTTTCCTGCAAAGTCCGCGCATATTCTTCAATTGTAAGCTTTCCAACGGAGACAAGCTCTTTGCCGTTTCCAAGCGGAATTGAACGGTGCATCTCCCCTGCCGAAAGAATCTCCCATTCCTCAATATCCGGCTGCATCATCACCCATTTTTTCAGAGCCGCTACTACAAGGTTAAATGCATTACGCTCCGTACCTGGACGTCCATAAACAAGAATCTGTTTTTTCTTATCAACCTGTGCAGGCATTTGCTCTAACGCTTTTCTTAATCCATCATTTAAGACAGGGTCAAATGCAAAGCTATGCGTAAAATGGTAATGATTTTCATCGAAGAATTCTTTCAACAACATACTGTTAAAAATTGCAATTGTTGGATAATCACTTTTGTAGGTAGAATCTGCAAGCAGGTACTTCGTAGACCAGGAGTAAAATCCTGGCTCATAATCCTGAATAAAATAGAGAAAAATATTTGGTTTGATTCCAAATGTATTTTCAAATCCAACATAAGCATCCTGACAACAATACGCTGTCCACCAGCCAGTAAATAAGAAATAGTCATTCTCTGACACTGGAATACTGCGGTTAAAACGATTGCTGTATGGAATAATCTGTTTTGCAACGAGAGAATCATCTTCTGCTTTTACAAATGTATACTCATCGGAATATTTTTTAATGGCTGCTTTGTCTGGCTCTGCGTCTACTAAAATAATACGTGCATCATAGCCTAATGCTTTCACTAAAGTATCGAAAAACTTCAGTGCAGTTGAGATTCCACCAAAGACATGCTCTGCATTGATAGACGGAACCAGAAGGTTCATTCTGCGGTTCGGATATTCTATCTTACGGAAAGTGTATGGTGTAATTTCATATACATTCGTATCCAATTGTGGAAGTCCGGTTTCTCTTTTTCTCTTCAGAAGCATTTTTTCCTCCTGCTCTTTGACAGTCTGCTGCACCGCGGCACAAATTTTGGGCTGACAACAATAATAATCAAGATTTCTATTATAATATGGATCTCCGTTTTTCCGGTAGGTCTTATACATCTGATCCGACAAATCAAAGTCAATCTGTGGGATTTTACTTGCATCCCTGCTCTTAGATTCATAATGATACAGACGAACATTTGGATCGTAGATATTCACGAGTCCATGCTGGTTTGCACGAAGTGCAAGTTCAATATCGCTTCCACATACAATGAATTTCTCATCAAATCCACCGATTTTCTCAATTGTCGCCTTCGAAACTGCAAGACAGGCTCCCGTTACCGCCGAAACATTTCTTGTTACCATCGGTGACACAAATGGCGATCCATAGTGCTGCGGTTTCATTCCCTTGAATACATGATCAGCCCAGCCACCCATTCCAATAACTACTCCTGCATGCTGGATCGTATTATCTTCATATAAAAGCAATCCACCGACAACACCAACATCTTTTCGTATAGCTTTCTCTACCAGTCTTGTAAGCCATTCCGGTTCAATAACTTCTACATCATTATTCAAACATACATAGACATCTCCGGTTGCGAACTTCATTCCATAATTATTAAGCCTTGACCAGTTAAACTCAAACGCCGCATCTTTCACGATGACATTGTCATGTTCTTCTTCCACCTTCTTCAGATAACTAAAAGTCTCTTCCTTCTCAGAATTGTTATTTAAAATAATAATTTCAAAATTTTTATAAGTTGTCTTCGCATAAATACTGTCAATTGCAGCCTTTAACAAATCTGCATGATCTTTAATCGGAATAATAATGGAAACCTTCGGTTCCTCATTCATGTGATATCTCACATCATAGACAAACAAATTCTCTGTCTCATTTGCAGTCGCTGCTCCTTTGCCATAAACACGGTCTAAATGTTCCTGAATCGCATTAAGTCCTGCTGTCTGTGCATATGGCTTTGACTCCGGGTTGGCTGCTGTGGAGCTCGGAAGATCTCTCCAATGATAAAGTATCTCAGGGACATGTCCAATCTTGTCCGTCATCTCTGTCATTCGAAGTAACAGATCATAATCCTGGCTTCCGTTGAACTCACCGCGAAATCCACCCACTTTTTCAAATAAGGACTTCTTGAATCCAATCAAATGTCCTAAATACATCTGGCTCAGGAAAAGATCTGGAGACCAGTCAGGTTTACATAATGGATCTCTCGTTTTTCCTTTCGCATCAATAATATCCATATCGCTGTATATGATATCAGAACCTTCTTTTTTTATCTTCTGATAAAATTCATGTAATGCAGACGGTGCAAGCTCATCATCATTATCCATAAGAAGGATATACTCTCCGGATGCAAGCGCTGCTGCCGCATTGGTTGCTCCTGAAATCCCCTGATTTTTTTCTAATAATTTAATTTTAATCCGGCTATTTTTCATTGCAGATAAGTGCTCTCTTACCTCCTGCTTTGTAGAACAGTCATCTGCAATGCAAATCTCCCAGTTTTTGTAATTCTGCTTTTCTATAGATTCAATCGCCTTATCAAGCCACTTAATTTCTACATTATATACAGGCATTACAATGGAAAAAAGAATCTCTCCACCATAATTTTTTAATTTTTCTTTCTTCACTCTGCCATATCCAGGTTCATAATTTACACTGGCAGATAAACGCTGTTTAAAGATTTCCGGTCCCTGATTTTTTAAAACTTTTAATCCTTTTTTTATTTTCTGAGGATTTCTTACTCCCTCTTTTATAATTGCTGCAAGCTTCTGTGTTCTTCCCATAATGCTCCTTTTTATATACAGCGATTCCTGTCATCGCTGATTTTACTCGCTGTTCACCTTCCTATAGCCTACTCTTCATTACAACTTACTATGGAGTTCAAATCGAAATACCCAACAGTTACTTTCTTAGATAATACCTGTATGCAACACACATCATATAATCTATGATGCACTTCCAATTCGTCTCCATTATATCCAGTACAGCCTAACTGTAATAAGTACTGTCCCTTCTGAAAAGGTAACTTCTGTCTAAATGTGACTGTCAACGTTGTTCCTGCCTTGACCAATCCCAAATCTACCCCCTCGATCAGTGAATTGGTTCCTGTTAAATCTGTTCCTTTCAAATCCCTGATTGTAAATGCAAAAATAGGGTTTAATATATCCTCATAAAAATGCACCTTAAGTTTTAATGTACATTCTTCAAATTTTGAAACTGTATTTGTTATTTTATTTTGCGCATCGAAAATTCCAAAGTCAATAATCTCTGCCTTCTTATCGCCATACTCCTGCTTATCCGGATTTAAAATCATGGATTCTTTCCATGCAACTCCTTCTATTGCTGCATGACCGTCTTCTTTTTTCGGGCTGTCTTCCATCTTTGATTCTGCCATTACCCTTTTGTAAAGATCGATCATATCCTTTGGTTTACCCTCTGCAAGCTTTACCCCTTTATTCAAAAGGACAACTCTGTCACAGTATTTTCCAATGCTCCCAAGATCATGGCTAACAAAAAGAATGGTCTTTCCCATTTTCTTAAATTCTTCAAATTTGTGATAACATTTCGTCTGAAAAAATACATCCCCAACCGAAAGTGCTTCATCGACAATAAGGATTTCCGGCTCAATATTGATTGCAACTGCAAATGCAAGACGTACAAACATACCGCTGGAATATGTTTTGACCGGCTGATTTACAAAATCACCAATATCCGCAAAATCTAAAATATCCTGCAGCTTTTCATCTATCTCTTCTTTGGTAAAACCAATCATGGTTCCATTCAGATAAATATTTTCAATTCCGGTATATTCCATATTAAATCCGGCGCCAAGTTCTAACAACGCAGAAATACGCCCATTTACTTTGACTTCCCCATCGGTTGGATTCAAAACTCCAGTGATGATCTTTAAAATTGTAGATTTTCCTGAACCATTTGTTCCAATAATGCCAACTGTCTCTCCCTGACCAACCTGAAAAGATACATCATTCAATGCGTAATGCTCTTTTCCAAGTGGTTTTTTTGAAAATCCTAATGCATCTTTCAAGCGATCCCGGTTTCTGTCATATAATTTATATATTTTTTTTACATGTTCTACTGAAATTGCGATGTTATCCATGCAGTTACCTTTCTATAACACATCTGCAAAATGTGGCTTTAATTTTTTGAATATTTTTGTCCCGATTATGAATAATACAATTGTAAGAATCCAATAATAAATTGTCATGCCTGGTTGTTCCCAAAATCCAGCCTTATTGATCAAAGAATCCCTATATCCTGCCACAATATAATACATTGGATTTAACTTTAAAATTGTAATCAGAATCGGATTCAATTCCATCCCATCAATATTCCACATAATTGGTGTCATCCAGACACCTATCTGCAAAATAATGTTAATGATCTGTCCAAGATCTTTGAAAAATACTACTATTGCAGATGTTGCATATATCAGTCCTAATAAAAGGATCATCATCGCAAAGGTATAATATAACATTTGCAATGTATACAAATCCGGATAATACCCATAACACGCATATAAAATAATTGTAAATGCAATAAAAAACAAATGCACAAACAAAGCTGATATCAATTTAATAATTGGTAAGATATCAATCTGGAATACTACCTTTTTTACCAGATAGCTATACTCCATCAGCGCATTTGTTCCCCCACTGAGCACCTCCTGAAAGAAAAACCACGGTACAAGTCCTGCTATCAGCCACAAAACAAAAGGTGCTGTAATTCCTGATCTGAGATTAATACCGCTTGCATGCATTCCTTTTTCAAATACAAACCAATATACCAATACTGTTACAATCGGCTGGACAAAAGCCCAGATGATTCCCAGATAGGATCCTGCAAATCTGGTTTTAAAATCATTCTTTGACAAGTCCCATATTAATTTTCGATTACTTATTATTTCTTTCAGCATATTGGCTTGTTTTATTTCCGTTGGCATGCTTTTCCTCTAACTTTCATTCTCTTAAGCTATAACTTATTTACGGTTTTTGACATATTCTGAGATTCCACTCCATACTTTATCCTTATCAGATAATGTAAGATCCGCCTCAGTCATTCCTTCCGGCATCGGCCATTCCACACCGATCTCCGGGTCTTTCCACAACAGTCCGCCCTCATCATTTGGATGATAAAAATCTGTTACCTTATAACAGAATTCTGCATAATCGGACAATACGATAAATCCATGCGCAAATCCCTTCGGAATAAAGAACTGTTTCTTATTCTCTGCGGATAAAGTCACACCAAACCATTTACCAAATGTCTCTGACCCTTCGCGCAGATCGACTGCAACGTCAAACACCTCTCCATTTACCACACGTACCAACTTGTCCTGTGGATAATTAATCTGGAAATGCAATCCTCTTAATACGCCTTTTTTGGATGCAGACTGATTATCCTGTACAAATTCGCAGTCAATTCCTGCCTCTTTAAAATCGTTGTAATTATAAGTCTCCATAAAATATCCACGGGCATCCCCAAATACGGCCGGCTCGATCACTTTTAATCCTGCAATTCCATTGCAATTGTCTGTTACTTTTATTTTTCCCATTTTCCATACTTCCTTTTCGAATTTTTTCATTTTTATTCATAGATGAAAATAAAGAATTTATAATCCCTCTGCGATTTCCATCAGATATTTTCCATAGTCTGTTTTCAACAAAGGTTGTGCAAGTTTCACAAGCTGCTCTTTGTCAATGAATCCACGCTTGTAAGCAATTTCCTCGATACAGGAGATATATAATCCCTGGCGTTTCTGGAATGCTGACACGAAATCTGCCGCAGCAAGAAGCATGTCATGATTTCCGGTGTCTAACCAGGCAAATCCTCTTCCCAATGTTTCAACATTTAAAGTTCCACGGTTCAGATATTCATTATTTACGCTTGTGATCTCTATCTCACCCCTTGCGGATGGTTTTACATTCTTAGCAATCTCAACTACATCATTGTCATAGAAATAGAGTCCCGGTACTGCATAGTTTGACTTCGGATTTTCCGGTTTTTCCTCGATGGACAGTGCTTTTCCATTCTCATCAAATTCTACAACCCCATATTCTCTCGGATCTCTTACATAATAGCCAAAAATGGTTGCACCGGCTTCATTCTCTGTACGCTCTGCTGCACTCCGAAGAACTTTTGAGAAACTCTGTCCGTAAAAAATATTGTCTCCTAATACCAATGCCACTGCATCTTTTCCAATAAATTTTTCGCCGATAATAAATGCATCAGCAAGTCCTCTTGGCTGTTCCTGTACCGCATACTCAAATCTCATTCCAAGCTGTGATCCATCCCCTAATAACTCCTCAAACACCGGCAGATCCCTTGGTGTAGAAATAATCAGTACTTCTCTGATTCCAGCAAGCATTAAAGTTGATAAAGGATAGTAAATCATTGGTTTATCATAAACCGGCACGATCTGCTTTGAAATTGCTTTTGTCAATGGATATAAACGTGTTCCGGATCCTCCGGCTAAAATAATTCCTTTCATTCTTCATCCTCCTGAAAAAAAATTCAATTTATCACTTTTTGGTAAAACGCAAACAAGCAGTATCATCCGACCTACGGACGGTACTGCTATTTGTGCTATTATTATTTTCCCTGATACATATCTTCATAATATTTCTGATAATCACCACTGGTAACGTTGTTCATCCAGTCTTCATGTTCTAAATACCAGGCGATGGTCTTCTTAATTCCATCCTTGAACATCGTCTCCGGTTCCCAGCCTATCTCAGCTTTTATCTTGTCAGGTGCGATTGCATATCTGCGATCGTGTCCCTTGCGATCCTCTACATATGTGATCAAATCCTTGCTTACATTTGCTTTTCTTGGATCAGTATCAGGAAGAATTTCCTGTAGAGTCTCAATGATAATATTGATAATCTCAATATTACGCTTTTCATTATGTCCGCCAATATTGTAAGACTCACCAAGCTTTCCATGTTCCTGAACCATGTCGATTCCCTTTGCATGATCATCTACATATAACCAGTCACGGATATTCAATCCATCTCCGTACACCGGTAATTTCTTTCCGTGCAAAGCATTGTTGATAATTAATGGAATCAACTTCTCCGGGAACTGATATGGTCCATAATTATTAGATGTATTCGTCACATTAGCTGGAAAATGATACGTATCAATATAAGCCTTCACTAACATATCAGAAGACGCTTTACTAGCGGAATATGGACTGTGTGGCTGATATGGAGTTGTCTCATAAAAATAGCTTTTTCCATCATCAGGAAGTGAACCATATACTTCATCTGTCGATACATGAAGAAACTTTTTACCAGTTTTAAAACTGCCATCTGGCAGCTCCCATGCTTTTTTTGCACAATTAAGCATAACTGCTGTTCCAAGAACATTTGTCTTGACAAAAACTTCCGGATTTTTAATACTTCTGTCAACATGACTTTCTGCCGCGAAATGCACAACACGGTCAATATCATTTTCTTCAAAAATCTTCATGATAGCATCCTTGTCCGTGATGTCCGCTTTAATGAAAGTGTAATTATCTCTATTTTCAATATCTTTTAAATTCTCCAGATTACCTGCATATGTCAATGCATCTACATTGATAATTCTGATTTCATTATCATATTTGCGAAACATATAATGAATGTAGTTCGATCCAATAAATCCAGCTCCTCCAGTTACCAAATAAGTTCTCATTCCGAGATCCTCCTATCATCACAATTATTTGCCATTTTACCATATTTTATATACTAAGACAAGTTTTACACATCTTAGGATTTTATTAACTATTTCAGCTCTGCCATATAAACATCCAATGCGTCTTTCCAGTCAGCCATCTGATAACCATCCGCTAATCTCATCATATAATTATCCAGAATAGAATATGCCGGACGGTCAGCCGCTGCCGGATTCATCTGTTTATACTGCTTACTTGTTACATGATTTACCTTTGTGCTTTTTCCTGCTCTTTTGAAAATTTCCTCTGTAAAGTCCGCCCAGTTTGTATCTCCCTCGCAGGTAGCATGATACAGACCATAATTTTCCGTTCCCTCAAAATGATGGATTGCCTTTGCAAGCTCTACTGCACTTGTTGGCGATCCAAGCTGATCGCAGACAACACTCACTTCATCATGAGTCTCCGAAAGGTTCAGCATAGTTTTTACAAAGTTTTTTCCATCTCCATATAACCAGGCTGTACGAAAAATAAAGAAATGGTTTGAAAACTGTTGAACAAACTTCTCTCCCTCGAGCTTTGTTTTACCATAAGCACTCACCGGATTCGGTGCATCAAATTCAGTATATGGTTTTGTACCATTTCCTTCAAAAACATAATCTGTTGAAACATGAATCATCTTTGCGCCAACTGCCTCTGCTGCAATGCTTAAGTTTCTTGGACCCAAAGCATTGATACGATAGGCTGCATCCCACTGCTTCTCACATGCATCAACATTTGTATGGGCCGCACAGTTAATGATCACTTCTGGCTGTTCTGCACGTACAAGTGATAATACCTGCTCAATTTTTGTAATGTCAAGTGCTGTCACACCTTCCCCTTCCACTACATCTGTATTAATAAATGTCACATCACTTCCTGCGTATTCCTTATTGATCGCACGACCAAGCTGTCCATTACATCCTGTTACCAAAATCTTTTTACTCATTCTCTTCATTCCCTCTTTCTTTTTATAAAATTTTCCATCTTTTATCACACTTCAGTTTTCTTCTTCCTGTCCTTTACGACACAGGATGTTATTATTAAAAATACTATAAATACTACTCCAAACGAAAGGGTACAACTCAGTGCCGCTCCCAGCATTCCAAGACTCTTTACGAAACCCGATCCCAGAAATACTGCAAATATAAGTCCGGCTCCATATCCCAGCAATAAAAAAATCTGTTTTCCCGTAACTGTTACCACATAATAGAGACAATATACATAGGCATTCAGTCCTCCACATATCATAATGATCACCAATTCCATTCGATATGCCCTCAGATCAACTCCATACACAAGAGATAATATTGGTATTCCCAAAAGATAAGCACCCACACATGCTGCAATCGTAAGTGCACCAATTAAAATCATCATTTTTTTCACAATGTCCGTAAACTCTTTTATATTTTCCCCCTCCCAATCTCTGGCAAGATCTGTAAGAAGTGGCCGGAATACAAAAAGGCTTAATAAATTAATCACAAATGCAGGCATAAATAAAATATTATAGCTGTTCTGAACCGTCTCATCATAATATGTGTTAATCGCATATTTGGGTGCATTGTTCAGATAATTCATAATAAAAGATGACACAAACAATGGCCAGCATGCATTATAAATACCTAAAATCCCTTTCCATTCCAGATGCACCGGCGTTGGTTCAAAGTATTTTTTCATATGTAAATCATAAAACAGCATAATAACCAGTGACGTTAATGTAAGTGTCATAGCCGCATATAACAGGTTGTCTGTTAACCATAATATAATTGTGAATGTAATCGTTGAAATTCCGCTCCGCATTAACATCTCTTTTCCGGAAATATCAATGCGTTCTCTCTGTTGGAATAGTCCACTATATACATCTGCCACAGCCTCTACCATTCGATACCCCAGAATCCAAAACACGGTAAGTGCTTCTACTCCAGTATAACCATTCACAACAATATAGCCTATCATGCAGATCAGCATAATAATACAATTTAACATTCTGCTGGTAAAATATTGATTAAATGTAAATTTATTTTTTATATCCGTCGACTGAACTGGTCTGATTTCAAATCCACCGACAGAAAACAAAAGCTGCGCTGTAGAATACGCCAATGCAAAAAATCCACCCCTGCTCTCTCCGCTAATCCGGTTAACGATAATCAACAGAAGCATAGAGGAAAGTGAATTGCAAAGACTTCCAGCCATATTCCACATAAATTTCTTCTTTGCTGTTGTTTCCTTCATTTATTTCTGTTCCCTTTTTTCTTTCTCATCAATTGCAATCTTCTGTACTAATTCTTTTACTTTATTGTCCAGTTTAGAAATGTCCATAGTGAGTTGAAAACATTTGACAAGTAATATAAATATAATCAAAAGAAATATGAAATTAGTTGTGGAATATACGCCTACCAACTCTGACATCCAATCTGCAATCTGTGGAAAAATACTAAACAAAACGAGCATTATCGCAAACAATGTCCAAAAAATAGAATACTCTATCTGTAATTTTTCCTGTTTTACTTTTTTGCACATATAAAGCAATGTAAAAACAGATACGATAATCAATGTAATTCGAAATGCTATCGACATTCTTTTCTCCTTTATCCTGTCTATTTTGTAAAATCCACTTTCTTTTTATTGCGAAAGTTCTGTATTAATAATATAGAAATCAACATTCTGGCCATATATTTTGCAGCATTGACGGCATTAAGATAACTTTGTCCGGCAATTCTTTCATCCATCTTTGCCTGTATTTCTGCCACTTTTGCTCCCATTTTAATCAAATACGATACTGTATCCGGTTCCGGTCCAAAATTTATGTTGTTTGCCAATACTTCTATTAATTTTTTATTATACATACGCATTCCAGATGTCGGATCCATGATTTTTGCACCTGAAGTAAGTCTGATCGCAGTGGTGATCAATCTGCTTCCAATCATCCTTGCTGTAGCCGGTTTCTTTTCTTCAACAAATCTGGATGCGATCACAATATCATTTCCTTCTTCTATTTTCCGGATCATTGCTGCAATATATTCCGGTCTGTGCTGTCCATCTGCATCAAACTGTACTGCGCAATCATATCCCTTTTGATATGCATATTTCATACCAGTCTGAAATCCACCTGCAAGTCCTAAATTTACCGGAAGATCTATAATATTGTAATGATTTGAATGGCATATCTCAGATGTTTTATCCATTGATCCATCATTAATCACCACATAATCATACTCTGGATAATTTTCCGTCAAATGCTTCACCACACGTTCTATATTGTCCTGTTCGTTGTATGCCGGAATGATGATCAATACTTTCATTCTTTCTCTCCATTCATGTCTTTTGCAATCTGCATAACCTTTTCAGCAGTGGCATCCCACGTGAAATATTTTACTAATCTGTCATAACTTTTACATTCTGCCTGTGTTCGGTATGCATCATCTTCTATTACTTTTTCCAAATTTTTCTGAATTGATTCAACTGTATTATCTCTCATGATAATTCCATACTGTTCATCTACAAGTAACTCTTTCGCTCCCCCCTGATAGGTTGTTATCACAAAACACTTACATGCCACAGCCTCCAGGACAGAAGTTGGAAAACCTTCTGAATCCGATGGCAGGCAAAATATATCTGACGCATCCAAAATTTTAACAATATGTTCAAAATCAACTTGTCCGGTCAATATGATATACGGATCTGACATTTCTATCAATTCCTGATATAATATACCATCCCCTGCAATCATTAAATAAACCGGTATCTGTCCGTTTTTTATCCTGCTTATATTTATCTTTTTTACCGCTGATACAAGCTGTTTAATTCCTTTTTCCGGAATTAATCTGCCAGTAAAAGAAATTACTTTTGCTTCATTCGGAATCTCATATTCCTTCCGATAATCAATGTCAGACTCTTTTAAAATCCGCTGAAATTCTTCGATTTCAACCGCATTATATAGTGTTCCCTTTGATTTGATATGGAAATGTCCGCTCCACTCACAACAGGCTTCCGAAACTCCATAGTAATCATCACAATACTTTTTCAACAAAAATGTAAGGAAATGCTCATACCATCCCCCCACTGTGTCAAACAACTTATTATTCACACTCAGATGGGATGTTCCATGTTCTATTACAATGGATGGAATCCCCTTACTTTTAGCAAATTTCGCACCATATAATGAATGCAGATAGAATCTCGTATTAATAATCACAAGATCATATTGATTCCTCTCGATCAGTTTTTTTACTTTTTTAAATTCTTTGTTTCTTTTGAACACCGGATATCTTCCGCCTAATAAATCGTAACATGGCAGACGATAAATCTGGATTCCTTCTTGTATTTCATCTCCTGATAAATCACCCGTATTTGATGTTACTATAGTAACTTCGTTTCCTGCAGCGATCAATTTTCTGCTCAAATACAAAGTATAACGTTCTACACCACCAACATGCGGATAATACTGTGCAGAAAAAATGCAATAATGTTTTGACATTTTTTTCACCTGTTCAATTGCTCTAATGTATTTTTTCATTATGAATAATAAACTTTTTTAATATATAACATTAAAATTCTTGATGTCAATCCAAATCCTAATATACGATATACCCTATGAACCAGACGAACTGCCGGGTTTATATCATAAGTTAACAGATATGCATATTTTTTCATTATCTCACGATCATTTTTAATTTGCTCATTCTGTTCTATCAAGTATGCCTGTCCCATCCAGACTGCAAACGGATACGCTAAATACGCATAAAAAACTTTCCGATATTCTTGATCCAAATATTTTTCTGCATATTGGGTATATTCTATTATAATATTTTTCAGATCATTCACCATATAATATTTCATCTTCTGACTTGTCTGAGCTGTTTCATGGCCTTTGCGATACACATAAAATGGTTTATCATACCATTCAAACCGTTCTGCGTAAATCAGCATTCTGGCAATCCAGTCTGTATCTTCATTGCGGATTCCCTTTTTAAAATACAGATCATGTTCCCGTATCAAAGAGGTTTTTACAAGTTTTGTCCAAACTGTAACACTAAGCATTCCAGCTTTTATCAGATTTTCCACTGCCTCTTTTCTTTTCTTTCCCGATACAAGTGTGCGATCAAAAGAAGACGGTTTTACAGTTCTATTTTTATCCTGCCAATACACCATGTTTGCGTGCATCACAACATCCGGTTCTGTCTCACTTATCACTTTTATGATATCACACAACGCATCTGGATCACTCCAATAATCATCATTGTCCATAAATGTGATGTAATCACCACTGGCTTTCTCCAATCCGACGTTTCTTGCATCTGATGTTCCACCGTTCTGTTTGTGAATCGTAACAATTCTATCATCTTTTTTGGCATATTCATCACATATCATCGGACTATCATCCGTAGATCCATCATCTACTAACAAAATTTCGAAATTGTGATACGTCTGCGCCAATATGCTTTCCACACATTGTTTCAAATATAAAGTTGAGTTGTATACCGGTATAATAATGCTTATTTTCATATCTTACTTAATATCTTTTTCTTTTAATTTTTGAAAAAATATCCCTTACTCTCCCAATCCATCCTCAATCGCTTCCACGATCGCTTTTAAAGCCTCTTCCTCATCTTCGCCCTCGCACATGAGTTCAATCTCATCTCCGGACTTGATACATGCGCCTAACACGCTTAAGACACTTTTTGCGTTTGCGATATTATCGCGGTAGCGGAACGTGATATGTGATTTAAACTGCATTGCATCCTTACATAAAATTCCCGCAGGTCTCAAATGCAGTCCTGTCGGATTTTTTATTACTACTTTCTGACTAACCATGCTGTATTACCCTCCAAATTCCAGTCCCCTGATTTTTTACTCTGTATGCCGGTCTGGATTCCCCTGTCATAGTCAGACCAGCATTCTGGTCTTCTATAACATAATTCTTGTGATCAGTTCTGCCAGTTTCTTCGCCTCTTCATCAATCACTTTCTGGTCTTTTCCTTCGATCATGACACGCACCAGAGGCTCTGTTCCGGATGGGCGGATGAGAACCCTTCCCTCGCCCTTGAATTTTTTCTCAACATCTGCCACGGCATCTGCAATTTCCTGATATTCCATGAATTTTTCTTTTTTATGGTTTGGAACTTTTGCGTTGACAAGAGCCTGTGGGAGTACTTCCATAATCTCAGCAAGTTCTGACAACGGTTTTCCGGTATTGACCATAACCTCTAATAAATGCAGGGCGCTTAATAATCCGTCACCGGTTGTATTATCGTCTAAGAAGATAACATGACCGGACTGCTCTCCTCCGATGTTATAGCCATTTTTTCTCATATTCTCAAGAACATAACGGTCGCCGACCTTTGTCTTTTCCACATGGATGCCCTCTTTCTGCCCCATAAGGGTAAATCCGAGGTTCGTCATGACTGTGACTACGATCGTATCTTTCTTCAAAGTTCCTTTGGACTTCATGTAGTTGCCACAGATTGCCATGATCTGATCGCCGTCCACAACATTTCCATGCTCATCCACCGCAAGCATACGGTCTGCGTCACCGTCAAACGCAAGACCAACTGCTGCCTTTTCATATACAACACGCGCTTTCAGCTCATCCATATGGGTAGAGCCACAATTGGAATTGATGTTCGTACCATCCGGATCGGTGTGGATCGCGATAAGATCTGCTCCAAGATCTGTCAGTGCTTTGACAGATGTATAATGGGATGCACCTTCTGCGCAGTCTACAACAATTTTCATACCTTTAAGATCCACCGGAACACATTTTTCCATGAATTTCACGTATTCATCTCTCAGGTCAAAGCGGTAATCAATCTTTCCTACGCCGGAACCGATCGGAAGTACCACGTCTTTCATATTATTTTTGATCAGAGACTCAATCTCATCTTCCATCTCATCCGGAAGCTTGTAGCCCTCTCCATTGAAGAACTTGATCCCGTTAAATTCCATTGGATTGTGTGATGCGGAGATGACTACTCCGGCATCTACTTTGTGTTTTCTGGTGAGATATGCGATCGCAGGTGTCGGCATCACTCCGACAAATATTGCATTTGCGCCAACCGAACAGATACCTGCCATTAATGCGCTCGCTAACATTCCTCCTGAAATTCTCGTATCACATCCTACAATAATGGTTGCCTGATGCTCCTGCTCTTTTGTGAGCACGTAAGCTCCTGCCTGACCTAACTTTGTTGCCAGTTCAATTGTCAGTTCCGAGCCAGCCACACCACGGACGCCGTCTGTTCCAAACATTCTTGCCATATTACTGTTCCTCTCTTTGTTCCTATTTCAAATTTTTTAAATCTGCTAACGTTCACTTGTTTTCCTTACCGTTGAGGTACTCTCCAGTTCCTCATCTGTATTATCAGCAGAAGCTGATGTATCAGATGCGCTTTCAATGGTAACCGCGGCATAGGTATCCGCATAGCTGACCGTATTTGTATCCAATTCAAATGTAATCAGTACATTATGTGCACCCAGCTTTAAATCTGTCAGATCGATACTGCCGGAAATCGTCTTTTCGTCCAGCGCATCGATCACACTGCTTCTTCCTGACACTGTCAAGGCAATGTTGTCTTCCTCATACTGTACTTTTTCATCCGAACTCAGTCCGATCACCTGAAGATTCGTCACCGGGATCTGCAAAGTCTTTGTCTTTACTGCCTCCACCACAACTGTAACATCAATCTTGGAGTCTGAACTGATCACTAATGCAGTGCCTGAAGGAAGATATGTGGAAATGTCCACAGTCTTTTCAATATTTGAAGTTGCATCTGTAATATCTAACACTTCTTCCGGAATCGTGATCTTATTGATGGTATTTAAAATAGCCGCCTCGCCTTTAATACGTACTTTCTGTGGTGTATAGGTGATATTCCCTGCCTGGTATCCATCTGCCGGAGTTCCGGTTGTCAGGAATTCCAGTTCCACATCTTTCGTATTCAGGATTTGTGCACTGATATTGACTGTGCTCACACTCAGCGTAAGCTTTGTCGTATCCACAACCTCTCCCTGTGCATCATAAAATACAGGTGTCACACGGTCTGTGATATCCGTTGACATGCCATCTACATTAATAGTCGCCACAACGGTATCGATCTGATTTACCACAGAAGCCGGACCGGATACTTTCATAACATTCGCATCTGTGATCTCAACATCACCAAGCGCGCATCCCGACGCAACCGTACCGGTTGTGTTTGTCTTGATCGGGAACTGCTTTGAAGCAGAATCCTCCAGTTCAAGATCCAGATACAGATCTTTGCTGGTAATATTAATACTGCTGTTGTTACGGTTACAGGTCACGACAACCGGCACACGGTAAGTCCCTGTTTTCTCATCATATTCAATTTTCTGTGCATCCGCCGTTGCTGTAAAGTTCGCATTGGTAAGTGTATTATGCACAGAGCGTTTTGCATACACGCTGAACGTGATCGTATTCTTTCCATCCAGATAATCTGCCCATTTTCCCATGGAGGTGATATAAGATTTATTTTCCAGTGAGACACTGGTTGTGTAAGGTTTTGAGTTGCTCGGATCATCAATATTCACGACTACGATCCATAAAACAACAGCAAACAAAACAGCAAGGATTTTAAGGCCAAAGTTATTCATTACTCTCTTTCCGAATTTTTGTAACATCTTTCAGCCTCCTTCTCCATGATTTCACTTTCGAAGTGTCCTGCTCACGTTTCTGAATGTAAGCCAGTTTATTTTTTAAGAATTCTGCATCTACATTCCGGTAAAGTTCACCGTCCAGTGCAATGGATACTTTTCCGGTTTCCTCCGATACTACAATTGTGAGTGAATCGCTCACCTCACTGATACCGACTGCCGCACGGTGTCTTGTTCCAAGGTCTTTGCTCAGGCTTAAGGAGTCCGTCAGTGGAAGATAGCAGGTGGCAGAAACAACTCTGTCTCCCCTCACAATGACTGCTCCATCATGCAGCGGTGTGTTTTTTTCAAAAATATTGATCAGAAGCTGGCTGGTCAGGATACCATCTACGGCAATCCCTGTCCTCTCATACTCCGTCAGAACGATTTCATCTTCCACTACGATGAGTGCTCCTGTTTTTACTTTTCCCATCTCATAGCAGGCTTTCACCAGCTCTGTGATAGTCTTGTCGGAAAACTTTCCATTCTCCACTTTGTTGAAATCAAAATTAAAAAGATTTACCAAAATGTTCTTCCGTCCGAGATTTTCCAGTGCCTTGCGCATCTCCGGCTGGAAGATCACGACCACAGCGATCATTGCCACGTTAAACAGTTTGTCGGCGATCCAGACGATCGTATTCATTTCAAACAAAACTGCAAGCAAAACAAAGGCAAGGATCACAAGGATTCCACGGAGAAGCATCCACGCTCTCGTATCTTTGATCCAAACCAGCATATAATAGATCAGAACTGAAATGATAATGATCTCTATAATATCTGTGAGGGACATCTGAAGCGTCAGGTAAGACACCGCTTTTTCCCAAAACGTCCGCAATATTACGCCTAAATTCTGCACCGGATTCACTTCCTTTTAATCTAATAAATTTTCGTCTATGTCCATCTCTTCTGCAAATTTCTTCTTGTTCAAACGTTCCTTCTCGTTTTTGCCGTTAAAACGTTTGATCTGTTTATCCTTCTCTGTCACCAGAGACTTTGGAACTGCTTTTACATAATAATAGTAATCATCATCCTCGAACTGGAGTCGTTCCGTTCTGGAGTAATCCAGATTAAAAAACAGAAACTGGATGATCATGGCGATCACACCGGAGATCACGCTTCCAATGATCACACCGGCAATTTTGTCTGAAATCCCAAGTAAAATGTATCCTGCTGTCAGTCCAATCGCTTCAAATAAAATACCGGATGCCCATGCAACCGTCCATGAATGCTCAATGTCAAGCTTTCTCACCACATAGACAATGAGTGTCGTAATGATAAAAATGCCAAGAACAAGGTACATCTCTTTATTTCCAATCAGCTGGTTCAATGCCACTACTACTTTTGATACCGAAGAATCCGTCTCTTCCGCTGCATCGCTCAATGCGCTTGCATTCTCGCTCACTCCATGGATAAAGAAATAGATCACCGTACCGCAGGCAACAGACACTACAGAATACGCCTCACTCAGCAGACCGGAGCCAACCGGTACCGCATAAGGAATATGCAGCTTAAAGCAGACCGGTGTCAGAACCGCATTGATACCACTCTTTGGGGAAAAACGGAAATAAATAAAATAGATGATCGCAAACATGAGAAGTCCTACCAGACATACCTCAATGGATAATGCGTACAGATCCGCCAAAACGACCAACGCAGCAATTGCGATCAGTCCATTGACCGGAAGCATGGAACACACAAGTGCAAGAATGACTGCAACCGGAGTCTTGCTGACCAGTTTCATATATCCAATACTGTTGTTGATCACAAGGAATGTAAACAATGCAAGTACAAACCGGATCGCCGGTTTCACATATATTTCATTTTTTCCGTAAAAACGGATCAGTTTCTCTTTCAATTCTAATAAGGTTGTCATTTTAGCCTCCCGCCGTTTGTTTTACTCCTGATTTTCCTGCCCCCCGGCAGCGTTCAGTGATTATTCCCAGTCTTTATTCTCAGACATTTTCAGCTTGTCTTCCCTCTCGTATAACTGATTCAGCTTCTTCAGATTGCCATAATACTTCTTTACCTCACGGCGTCCCTTTGTATATCTTCTATTATAAACAAAATACGTGATCGCCATGTAAGCAATCATAAACACAATATACTTTACCAGCACGGATGTCAGCAGTTCCTGAATATCCATTGCATTCAGATTCTCCATTAACTGGTTCATGGAATAAATGCCCCATGTCACAAGGATCAGCGCAAAGCCAATCGTTCCTGACACAAAGCTTCCAAGCATACGCAGCGAAACATAATCTTTTCTTGCATACTGTGTCATCGGCTTACATTCTTTTCCCTGATCGGTGTCAAATATCGCCATTTTTATCATATGATGTAAACGTTCTTCGTTAACCATGCAGATTTCCTTCCTGTCTGTCACACAATGTATCTACTATAAAATAAACCCATCTCATTTTCTGAAAAAGTACATTCTTCACGCAATTATGCATTCTTATTCATCATTATAACACAGTAGGCGGTATTTTCAAACAAAAAAAAGCAGATGCGACCTTTCTACGTTTCTATCTATATAAATAACGTAGCTATGCGCCCTGCTTTTTTATAAATTCTGTCCTTATTTTCAGATATGTGACATTCTGTTCCCGGTTCTATCTCAGGAATCTCATCTTATCCCCTTCATCACGCTCTCCGCCCGATCTCTGCTGCATTGGACGTGGTCTGTTCAAAGCACTCCGCAGATTATTTGCCATAGCAGCTTTACACTTGTCACAGAAGCGTCCGCTTGTGATCGGTCTGCCACAGTGTTCACACAACACACCATCTAAAGAAGCTTCCGAGAGGATCAGTCTCTCCTCTTTCACCCACTGTTTGATCTGTTTCACAGAAACATCCATATCCTCTGCCACCTGACTGATGGATGCCTGTGGATGTTCACCGATATAATCTTTCACGCTGCTAAATTTCTTCTCAAGCTTTGCCCTGCATTCAGGGCAAAGCTGTGCGCCACTCATATAATTAAAGAGTTTTCCACAGCCCTTACAATTTCTTACATCCATAGCATATTCCTCCTAAAATCCCTCGCCGATACTGATACATAGGAAATAAATCTCATCCACCCCTGCCTGCAAAAGTACCTCTGCCACTGCATCGATCGTGCTTCCCGTCGTATAGATATCATCTACAATTAATATTTTCTTATATTTTACTATATTTGGTACTAACTGGAAAGCTTTTTTTAGATTTATCTTCCGTTCGACATCATTTAATTCTTTTTGCGGCGTGGTATTCCGGATTCGTTTTACCATGCGCTTTTCCACCGGAAGATTCATTTTTTCTCCCAGAGTCCGCGCAAATACGGCTGCCTGATTATACCCTCTCCCCTTTTCCTTCAAACGGTACATGGGAACGGGTACAATTGCTTCGATCTGTTTTCTCCGGATCCAGTCTCCATAGATGCGCACTGCTTCTTTCGCATAAAAATCTGCATATTCGCGTTTATTACTATATTTAAAACGGTACATGGACTGGCGGATTTCTCCCTGATAAACAAAAACCGCTTTTCCCTGGGAAAAATAGTGTTTTTTCCTCATGCAGTCTGTGCAGTATTCCCTCCTCTGGTCTTCTAATGGCTTGCCACATTTTTTGCAGGACGGTTCCCCGATACAGATCACTTTCTTCCGGCAGTCTTCACATGTATCTTTCCCAACATATATCACCTCATCACAGACAGGGCATCTTGGAGGAAATACAATGTTGGATAACCCCTCTTTTATTTTCATAAAATCCTTTCTAAAAATCTCTCCGGTTTCCATCCTAACACTTTTCTGCCCTGCATACTATAAAGGTTTTCTTAAGATTTTAAATCTTTTTCTTATGATCCTCACCGAAAAAATGAGTGTCCTTTACACATTTTTTCTCAAATTCCGGTTGACGAATCCTGTATGAGTGATTATAATTCAATCATTAAAAGTATTAATGCTTTAAAGCATTAAAGACTATGATCAATGATAAGGAGAATGAATATGAAAAAGATGAACAAAATACTCTCTGTCATGATGGCAGCTGCAATGACAGTTTCCATGACAGCATGCGGCGGCGATACAGCCTCCGACAATACCTCTGCATCTGCTGACAATTCAGCAGCAACAACAGAATCCGCTGCAGCAGGCAGTACCGATGGTCAGAAATATACGATCGGTATTTTACAGCAGTTAGAGCACCCTGCTCTTGACGCTGCTTCCCAGGGCTTTGAGGATGCACTGACAGAGCTGCTCGGTGCAGATAATGTAACATTTGACCTTCAGAACGCACAGGGCGAGCAGGCAAACTGTGCTACCATTGCAAATAATTTTGTTGCCGGCAACTATGACCTGATCCTTGCAAACGCAACCACTGCTTTACAGTGTTCTGCCGCTGCTACAAGCACGATCCCGATCCTTGGAACTTCTGTCACAGATTATGCAACTGCCCTTGAGATCGACGACTGGACAGGTTCTACCGGAAGAAATATCTCCGGAACTTCCGATCTTGCTCCTTTAGATGAACAGGAAGCCATGATCAAAGAATTATTCCCGGATGTAAAAACAGTCGGTATCCTTTACTGTTCCGCAGAGCCAAACTCCAAGTATCAGGCTACCCAGATCGAGGCTGCTTTAGATGCTGACGGCATTGCGTACAAAGAATATACTGCTTCTGATTCCAATGATATCACCTCTGTGGTACAGACAGCAGTTTCAGAAGTAGATGTTATTTATATTCCAACAGACAACACAATGGCAAACAACACGGAAACCATCAATAACATCGCTCTTCCGGCAGGTATTCCGATCATTGCCGGTGAGGAAGGCATCTGTTCCGGATGTGGTGTTGCAACGCTTTCTATCAGCTACTATGATATCGGATACACAGCAGGCCAGATGGCTTATGATATCCTTGTAAACGGTGCTGATATCACAACGATGGAGATCAAGACTGCACCACAGGTAACAAAAGAGTACAATGCAGATATTTGTTCCCAGCTTGGAATCACACCTCCTGATGATTATGTTGCAATTGAAACAGAATAATCTTTCATCAATGCAACAAGTTAAAGCTTTAAATCGTTTTAGTATTATGTTATAATATGCCTGCGGTATTTCGTCTCAACAAATACCGCAGGTATTTTATGCTGTGGGTATTTTGTTCTGCAAGCAATTGATTTCATGAATATTATTTTATATTTGTAGATAATTTTTGCACCAAATAGTTCCGCACAGGCATTTTATAAAAAAATAAGGAGAGATTTCTTATGACGATGATGTTAACAACTTATTTAGCTTCCCTGAGCCCGCTGGCATTGCTCCGTTCCCTGCCGGGCGCATGCGCACAGGGACTCATCTGGGGACTCCTTGCACTTGGAGTCTACATTACTTACAAATTGTTGGATTTTGCCGATCTGACCGTTGACGGTTCCATGGCGACCGGAGGTGCAGTCGCCGTTATGCTGATCCGCGCAGGCATGAACCCATGGCTTGCTCTTATCTTTGCTTTTCTTGCAGGAATGGCCGCCGGATTTATCACCGGAATGTTACATACCGCACTTGGGATCCCGGGAATCCTTGCAAGTATCCTGACGCAGATTTCACTTTACTCTATCAACTTAAATATTCTCGGAAGCTCCAATCAGGCAGTCAGCGTTGACAAATACAGCCTTGTTGTGTCACTCCGTTATATTTCGGACTCAACTGCAAGCAAAATCCGTATGTTTACGACCTGTATCCTCTTCTGCGTTGTACTCGTTGCCATTCTCTACTGGTATTTCGGAACAGAGCAGGGACATGCAATCCGTGCAACCGGCTGTAACCGGCAGATGGCAAGATCGCAGGGAATCAACACTGATTTTCATACCGTACTTGCACTGATGATCTCTAACGGTCTTGTAGGACTTTCCGGTGGACTTTACGCCCAGTATCAGGGAGCAGCGGATGTCAATATGGGACGTGGTGCGATCGTTATCGGACTTGCTGCTGTTATCATTGGCGATGTCCTCTTTGGAAAAATGTGTGCCGGCAAAAAAATTGCATTTGCTTACACACTGCTCTCCGTCATTGCCGGAGCTATCCTGTACTACCTTGTTTTAAGTGTTGTTTTATGGTTGAAATTCCCATCCGACGACCTGAAATTATTCTCTGCAATTGTAGTAGCTATCTTCCTTTCAATCCCGTATCTGAAAGCGAAACATAGCAGGAAAGGAGTGGCAAAATAATGGCTGAAATGTTAAAAATCGATCATATCTGCAAAACATTTAACGCTGGTACGATCAATGAAAAAGTTGCTTTAAACGGAGTTGATCTGACATTAGAAGATGGCGATTTTGTCACTGTTATCGGTGGTAACGGTGCTGGAAAATCCACAACTTTAAACGCTGTCGCAGGTGTCTGGCCAGTGGATTCCGGTAAAATATTTATTGGTGGTGATGATGTCACAAAATTATCCGAATACAAGCGTGCCAAATATTTAGGCCGTGTCTTTCAGGATCCTATGACCGGAACTGCAACCACCATGTCCATCGAGGAAAATATGGCAATTGCAGCCCGCCGTGGCAGAAAACGTGGGTTAAGCTGGGGAATCACGAAGGCAGAACGCGACACCTACCGGGAAATGTTAAAAACATTGGATTTAGGTCTTGAAGATCGTCTCACCAGCAAAGTCGGACTGCTTTCCGGCGGACAGCGTCAGGCAATCACACTGTTGATGGCTTCCATCCAGAAACCAAAACTTTTACTGTTAGATGAACACACCGCTGCCCTTGATCCGAAAACGGCTGCAAAAGTACTTGAGATTTCCGACAAGATCATCTCCGACAATCATCTGACCGCTATGATGGTAACACACAATATGAAGGATGCTATTGTGCACGGAAATCGCCTGATCATGATGCACGAAGGAAAAGTTATCTTAAATATTTCCGGCGAGGAAAAGAAGAAACTGACAGTTGAAGATCTGCTGCACCAGTTTGAAAAGGTCAGCGGGCAGGAATTTGCTAACGACAAGGCATTATTGTCATAACCGGAGTTTAACGTATGTAGTGTCGCAGATTCTGTGGTGTTTTCTCAGGGTTTGAAGGGCAGATATAAGCGTCCTCTCGCAAGTCGTGATTTTATAGGTTTATGAAAAGAAAAA
>OAWC01000074.1_pt1 | contig 101588 bp, 83 predicted proteins | sample 1495331 | NCBI WGS metagenome assembly OAWC01 (sample SAMEA2580115, study PRJEB22360) | human gut metagenome | biome: human gut; feature: human-associated habitat; material: faeces | place: Denmark | collected 2008/2010
AAACGTAAGTATGTACTGCGGGCTATCGCAGGAATTTACGACTGTGGAGTGTACACGAACTTGTGAGTAGCGTATTGTTTACAATCGCCAAAGCATACACATCGAAGCAGTAAGAAGTATCCGCAAGGACTTTAATTTCTCGATGTGTTTGAGTATATTTGAACACATTTTGAGTGGCAGAATAGATCAGTGTTTGGGAACAGAGCAAAAATATCCGCTGAGGAATTAGCGTATATGAAGGAACAATTGGATAATGACAGGGGATTTTTCGAGAACGTAAATGCAAAGTCAAAGCTTATAGAGGCTGATTTTGATGAGCTGGAGAAATCAAGACAGCTTGAGGAGTCATCTCTTAAGCAGCTGAATGATAATGCAAATAATGTGGTGGAATTTTCAAAGGACAGCATGGATGCCATATCAGCCTTAAACGACAGCTTTACAGAGTGTGTAAAGGCGGCTGCGGACAATCTTACAAGCCTTGAGAGTGCGGCAAAGGCAATTGCCACACAGCATGAGGATACATGTGCGCTTGTCGAAAACAATAAGCATTTTACAGCTCCGGCTAAGAGCTTGTCAGAGACATCGGACAGGCTTGAGGAGCATGTGGATAGCTGTGCGGATATAGCTGCGCAGATGAAGGAGCAGAATAAGCAGATGAGTGTTCTCTCACTCAATGCTGCTATAGAGGCGGGCATGCTTGGAGAGCAGGGAAAGCTGTTCGTAGAGGCTGCTGAGAGTATAAGGGAGGCATCTGTTTCATATGACAGTGCAATCGATGCTGTTAAACAGGAGCTTTCAGAGGCAAAAGCTGAGATTAGTGCACTTAAAGAGCAGGTGAGCCACCTTGTAGGGCTTCTAAAGGACAACAATGTTGCCACGACAAAGCTAATGAAGCAGGGAGTGGAGCTCAATCATGTGTTTTCACAGTGTGATGAGATTTCAGTTGACATGATAGAAGCGTGCAGACAGCAGATTGTGTCAATCCGCAATACACAGGAGGAGATTATCAAGTTTGAGGAGCGCAATAAGCTGCAGATAGAGGATGCATACGCAGAAATTTCGACTCAGAGGAAAAATTCAGTAGAAATAAAATCCACTGTGGACAAGGTGCTCGACTACAGCAGGGAGAGAGTAAGATAACAGGACAGATATGCAGACTGTGAGTGTCATGCATTCTTATGAGTGAAATATAAAAAGACATCAACCGGTGTAAATTCCGGATGATGTCTTTTTGAGTTGAAAGCTGCAATCATTAAATCAAACACGAACCTTGCTGTTTGCTGCATCCTGGAAGCTTCCGCTTTTCTGTGGCAGATGCATCCAGTTTTTGATGTAGACCACATTGTACATTACAAAAGCAAGCATAAAGGCTGTAGAAACGTCAAATACTGAGTGCTGTTTGATAAACATGGTAGACAGTATAATCAGAACACAAAGCACTAATGATGCATGCTGAACGTGCTTTTTATCCTTGAAATAGCTGCTGTGCATCACCGCAAAATGAATGCCGAGCGAATTGTATACGTGAATGCTCGGAAACAGGTTCGTCGGTGTGTCAGTGGAGTAAAGCCACTCGCAAAGCGCTGTAAACATATTGTGGTGCGTGAAATAATAAGGCCTTAAATTGTGACCATTTGGGTAGAGCGTTGATATAACCAAAAATACGGTCATACCGGTGTATAAAAACGCACACAGTCTGTAAAATTCTTTTTTGTCATGTAATGCCGTGAAAGCAATTCCAAAGGCCACATAGCCAAACCACATGATATAAGGAATAACAAAGTATTCACAAAATGGTATATAATCATCTATTGGAAGATGAATCAAGTGATAATGTGTGGTAACAGTGCGCTCTAAATATCCAAACCAGGTCAGATATATGATAAAGTATGATAAAATCCACACATGCTTGTAGCGGTTGAAAAGCTCTATAAGCTTATTCTGTATTTTCTTCATAAAACCACCTTTTTAATCCGCTTGAAATTATAACACTGAAAAATAATTCAAACAACACCAAAACAAAAGACTTAATAAATTTTATGAAAAAATTAATAATTAAGACCTTATATAATGAGCTTTTTGTGAAATATTTATCTGCAGCAAAAAGCATAGGATATAAGCTATGGTTTAATCTGCATAAAGAATGCTAAAATCCCATGGTGCAAGAGTTATACAATCGCCTGCTGATACTGTACTGTCATCGCAAAGCTTCTTGAGACCGTCTGCATAGCAGGTAACAGTCTGCTCATCATCCGAGTAGTTAAGCAGATAAATGATTTTTTCTCCCTGCATATTGGTGCCGCGCTTTATGACAACGGGATAAGAAGCATCAAATTCATTTTTTGGCTCGCCGAAGAAAAGCTTTAGGGCTTCTATCAGCGTGTCCTCACCAAAAAGTGTGGCAAGATACATGGCACGGCCACAGCCATAGCTGTTTTGGGTGATAGCTGCGTGTACTCCCCAGTGCTTGTGCTCATACATAGCAACAGGTGTGGCAGTGGTACAGTCGACCATCTCCATCCAGTCACGCGCTTTTGATGATTTGCCACCACAGGTTACGGTGACATCGTCAGGCAGGGTGAACTCATCGTATTGTATGCCGAGAGCCTTGTTTATAATATAAGGCTGTACGTCATGGCGTATTTTAAGATGTTCATCCGAAAAAGCAGATTTAAAGGTCACCACCATATTGCCGCCGTTTGCAACAAATTCATTTAAGGCATTGAGCACCTCATCTGTTGCGCTATAGAGCGCAGGCACAAGTATATTCTCATATGAAGCAAAAAGTGCCGGGTCGGCAGGAATCACGTCGTACTCAATGTTCATCAGATACAGGGCATCGCAAAGCCATCTGAAAACGGTATTGTAGTTGGAGTCGCTTTCGTTGTTCAGCTTAAATTCATTAAGCCCTGTAAGAGGGGCGTTGTCAGCAATAACCGCAAACCTGTTTGTCTTTTTCAAATTTACCAGCCTGTGTCCGTATTTTTTTAGTTCGTTTCCGATAACACTGCACTCCTTATAAAGCCGGTTCGGTCTAAGGTCGTGGGAGAGCACGCCCTTCCAGTAGCTTTCTATGGCATTGTGGATAGAATGCCAGTGCCAGTATTCAACCATGCATGCACCGTTTGCAATGTGGCTTATGGCCTGCAGGCGCAGTTGTCCCGGATAAGGAAGCCATGGGTGATTTCCGGCTGCCTCGGTCTCAAGTACCAGATAATTATCACCTTTTATGCCCCTTGCAATATTGCCGCAGGCGGTAATCTCGCGGCCGCTCAGACTGCTCTGGGAAGGGTGATATATATCGCAGCCTGCGATATCCATACACTTGGCAGCCTCGTACTGATTGACCTCCGGCTGCATGCCGTAAGAGTAATCGTGCCATTCAAAGTCGAAATTGTGAGTGATGAACTGGTCATCTCTCTTGTATTTTTTGACGATATCGGCCTGCCATGCAAAAAAGTCTGTCACGAGCTTTCTCTGGAATTTTTTGTATTCCGCATCAAGGCTCATATTTATGGTGCCGCGGATATCAGGAAAGGCATCCCAGTCATCCACACGGTTGCTCCAGTAATCAAGTCCAAACTCCCTGTTAAACTCGTCAATGTCAGGAAATTCATTCTTCAGATATTCTACAAATTTAGCCTGTGCGTATTTGGAACAGGTGTCATAAGGTTTTGTCTCATTGTCGAGCTGGAAGCCGATCACGCAGTCGTAGTCCTTTACCTGCTCCATGAGCTTTTCAATGATAATCTGTGCATGGCGCAGATAGTCAGGGTTTGTGATATCCATGTTCTGGCGGTGGCCGTAGAGCTCTTTGCCGTTATGTGTTACAGCGAGAATATCGGGATATTTTTTTGCAAGCCATGATGGAATAGCATATGTAGGTGTTCCGACAATGACCTTCAGCTCATATTTTGCTGCGCAGTCAAGCATACGGTGCAGGTGTGTAAAATCAAATACTCCCTCCTCAGGCTCCCATGTGCTCCAGGTGGATTCGGCAATCCTGATAATATTCATGCCAGCATCGCGTATCATCTTAAAATCTGTTTCTATGCGGTCGTAAGGCATATATTCATCGTAATATGCCACACCATATAATATTTCGTTAAAATTCATTTATATGTACCTCCAATAGTTACACTATAAATATACGTTAGTAAATGAATGGTGTAAACATTAAATCATCAGAAAACAAAATGTTGAGCGAATATGCGTGGAAGAATGAGTCAGTTGCGCAAAAATTGCATGTCTGGGATGACAAGTGTATGAAGATAGGTTATAATGAAAAACAATAGAGTTGCGCAACAAATAAAAGTTGTTCAGTGATTAATCACATTTAGATGAAAGAGGCGGCAGAATGAGTAACAATATCACTATATCAGATGTAGCAGAGGCACTTGGCGTTTCAAAGACAACAGTAAGCAGGGCTATATCGGGGAAGGGCAGGATAGGCGCTGCAACAAGAAAAAGAGTGCTTGAATATATACAGGAGCATGATTATAAACCTAATGTAATAGCCAGGGGGCTTGCACAGTCAAAGACATTTAATATATGTGTGGTGATGCCGGGGGATTATGCACTTGTCGATCTGCCTTTTTTCCAGGAAGCTATAATGGGGATTCAGGAGATAGCAGGTATGATGGAATACGACCTTTTGCTTTGTATAGGCTCAGGCAATGATATGGCGGGGCTTAGGCGTATCATACAGAATCATAAGGTGGATGGAGTGGTGCTGCTTCGCACGATGGTAGATGATCCACAGGTGACATTCTTGCAGGAGCGCAGGATACCGTTTGTTACAGCTGGCTCATGCAAATATAAGGATGTAAAGCAGATTGACCATGACCATAGAAGTGCCTGCAGGGAGCTGACATCAATTATGCTCATGCGTGGCATGAAAAATATGGCGCTTCTCGGTGGAAGCGAGGATATTGTTGTAAATCAGACCAGATACGCAGGCGTAGTGGATGCCCATGAGCAGTTTGGAAAGAAAATAAATGACAATCTTGTATTTTTAAACCTTGAAGGAAAAGCATATGTTGAAAAGGCTGTAGATGATGCAATTGACAGGGGCTGCGACTGTCTGCTGTGTATGGATGATGCAGTCTGTGCGCAGGCCATGAGACGGCTCCGCGAAAGGCATATAAAGGTGCCGCAGCAGGTGAAGGTGGCTTCATTTTACAACAGCTCAGTGCTGGAAAATAATGTGCCGTCCATTACATCACTTTCATTTGATTCAAAGGAGCTTGGAGCAAGAGCCTGCAAGAATCTGCTCAGACAGATAGAGGGTGAAGAGACTGAGAACAGGACACTTCTGCCGTATGAGGTAGTGTTAAAGGAGTCCACACAGTAAATAGTAAAAGCCGGAGCCGACAAATTGTCAGACTCCGGCTTTTGCTTTATATGGTTTTAAAACTGTTAAATCATCGCCAGATAAACCGTTGCGAGTGACACAACAATCTGGATAATTGCAAATCTGAAAACGACCTGTGCATTTGACCAGCCGAGCTTCTTTCTGACGTGGTCATGGATAGGAGTTGTGGTATTCTTTAAAATATGTATCTTCAAAAATCTAAGAAGAGAAACCTTTACGAGTCCAAGTCCACCGTCGATGATAAGCACGAGACCTGCCAGTATGTAGATGAATGGGCTTTGTGATTTAAGAGCACAAATAGCTATGAATATACCCATGGCTCTTGAGCCGGCATCACCCATCAAAAGCTTGCTTGGTGTGGCATTGTACCACAGATATCCGAGCAGACATACCGCAAATAATAAAATACAATAGTTGAAGCTGTCAGCTATTTTGAGCACTGAATCAAGCACGAAGAAGGTCATTATGGTAATGATGGTAAGTGTTCCGGAAAGACCATCAACACCGTCTGAACAGTTTGTGACATTGATTGATACCCAGACTAAGATGACTGTGAGTATTCCAAACACAACAGGTGGAATATTTACAGAGCCGCCAAATATGGCAAAGGTGATTGTGCTTGAGTTGAAATGCAGATACACAACTGCCACAACAATGGCAACCGCAAAATCAAGTGCGCCCTTTAAATACTCGCCCCATGGCTTTTCTGCTGCATCGTCAAAGTAGCCTGTGAGCATCTCAATAACTATAAGCACAAGATAAATAGCGATCTCCGCATTGATTTGTGAGAAAAGCACTGCCGATATCACAAATGTGAATATAAAGATAATACCGGCTCCTCTCGGCTTCCCGGCTGAAAGCTTTCCGTCCACAGCAAACTGTCTGCCGAGGTCCTTTGGTAAAAATTTATTTAATTTTGCAATAGCAATACATGTGAGTGCGAATGCAAAAATCACTCCGATGAAAGCTATTATCGACATATCTGCCGAAGTCAAATAAGAAATCATATAGTCCTCCTTTGATATTGTATTACAACCTCATTCATTATATTAGTCTGACAAAAAAAAGTAAAGTTTTACTTGCAATTTTAAATAATTGTGTTATTATACTTATATGCTTTAAAGCGTTGAAGCATTAAAACTTTAAATTGTAACATCAAGCTACAGTAATATTTATATTTGTTACAATAATATTTATACTTGGAGGAAACAAAAATGGCTCAGAAAGGTGATTTAATGACAGCACGCCCTGATATCCGCGTGCTTGACGCTACCATTAGGGATGGAGGACTGGTAAACAATTTTATGTTTACAGATGATTTTATCAATGCTCTTTATCGTGCAAACGTAAAGGCAGGCATCGACTATATGGAGTTTGGTTATAAAGCATCTAAGGAGCTTTTTGATGTAAATAAATTCGGCAAATGGAAGTTCTGTGATGAGGCAGCTATCCGTGAGATAGTCGGAGACAACAACTCTGATATGAAGATTTCTGTCATGGCGGATGTCGGCAGATGTGACTACAAGAAGGATATTCTCCCTCGCGAGGACAGTGTGATTGACATGGTGCGTGTGGCTACATATGTACATCAGATGCCAGCAGCAATCGAGATGATTGAGGATGCCAAGTCCAAGGGCTACGAGGTAACCTGCAACATCATGGCCATCTCAAATACACAGGAATCAGACCTTGATCAGGCACTTGACATGGTTGCCAAGAGCTCTGCAGACGGCATATACATCGTAGACAGCTACGGAGCTCTCTACCCTGAGCAGATTCGCCGCATTGCCGAGAAATACACAGAAATTGCTGAGGCAAACGGAAAGTTCGTAGGAATGCATGCGCACAATAATCAGCAGCTTGCATTTGCAAACACCATAGAGGCAGCAGCCCAGGGAGTCAGCCTGTTGGATGCAACAATGATGGGCATGGGACGAGGCGCAGGAAACTGTGCGATGGAGCTTTTACTCAGCTTCCTAAAAAATCCAAAATACAATGTATTCCCTGTACTTAAATTTATTGAAGAGCATATGCTTCCGCTTAAGGAGAGCGGTGCTGTATGGGGCTACGATATTCCATACCTGCTCACAGGACGCTTAAATCAGCATCCATCAGCAGCCATTGACTACATCAAGTCAGGCGAGACACATTACGCTGATTTCTACACAGATTTGCTTGATAAATAAAAATAGATAGATGTATATAAATAAATCCGCTATGCCAGATTTTGGTGTAGCGGATTTATTTTTATGCACGTGAAAACCAAAGAGTAATGCGAAACACGGTATTATTATGTGAAACAATAGCCCGCCCGTTCATCTGCTTCATCATAAGGGTAATATTTCTGATACCCATGCCGGTGGTATTAAACAGAGAGCTTTTATCTGAGATATGGTTTGTTATCTCGATACCTGCATCTTTATTCCGGTAGATACAGCTTATGCAGACAGGAGCTTTCTTATCTGCATATTTGCATATATTGTTTGTAATATTGTTAAAAATCCTTCCGAGAAAGTTTGAGTTCACAGTGATTTTAAAATCCTTCCATATGAGCTTTTCTATATCAAGTGAAAAACTGTTTTCACGGAGGATAAAAGCCATCTCAGAAAGATAGTCACCTATTGCACTTTCCATATTGCATGGAGCGTCAAGCTCAAGAGCTTCTTCGTTGCAGGCAAGTGAATAGTCAAAAAGCTGGTCGGTAAGGCCTTTTATTTCGCATATTTTATTGAAAATCACATCTATGTGTTCAGTGGGAATCGCACCCTTTTTATTTTCCATTTTGATAATTTCAGCGTATGACTGCAGCCCTGCGAGAGGAGTGCGGATATCGTGTGCCATGCTTCGTATCAGCATATTTTTTTCATTGATCAATTCGGTTTCAGACTGCTCGACAACGTTTAAAGTGCCATATATTTGTGTGAGAATATGCCTGAAAATGAAAAACAAAATCACTATTGCTGTAATTAAAGTGAAGAGAGCATCACAAATAAGCAAAGTTTTGAGATATTTGTCCTGATAGTTATTATATATAAAAATTTTAGCTGTCCTGTCACTAAAGTTTAACGCTGTAAGATAAACAGATATTTTCTGATTATATAATAATAGATTTTGGGGCTTTTTGAGACTTAAATATTCTGTTGAAGCGTAATATGTTTCATTGTCAATGGATATGAGAAAAAATTCGGGCTTTTCTCTTTGAATCCATGCTTCAATGCTTTTAAAGTCGTTTGACGAAACCTTATTGTCAGACACATATTTTTGAAAGCTGGTAATATACGCAGCTTGTGTATTGTAAATATAGCTGTCGGAGCTTACATATTCATTTATTATTTTTTCCCCGCAAAGGTATATAGCTGTAAATACAGTAATTGAAATCAACAAAGCTATTAAAAATGAAATCAATAAGCTGCTTATGTATTCCTTATATCCGTTAAATTTATTCTTCAAATTTATATCCCTTTCCCCACACTGTTTTAATCAGGTGGGCACAGCCACAGCCGGCTTCAAGCTTATTGCGCAGATTTTTAATATGAACCATAATGGTGTTATTGGAAAACTGTGTATACGGTTCATTCCAGACGCTTTCAAATATATTTTGTGTTGAAAATGTCTTTGTCGGATGTGAAATTAACAGCAGAAGAATCTGATATTCTTTATCCGTGAGAGCAAGCTGTCTGCCATCGTAACTGACATTGTTGCATTTTGTGTCTAAGGTTAAGCCACATCGTTCAATAGTGGATGAAGCGGTGGTGTCTGATGCATCTGCATTGTCGTAGACGCGACATCTTCTGATAAGAGCCTGAATACGCGCTATCAGCTCCACGTAGGAGAATGGTTTTACAAGATAATCGTCCCCTCCGGCGGAAAGGGCTTCCATTTTATCGGTTTCAAGAGATTTGGCTGTCAAAAAGAGAATCGGAACATATGATTTTTCCCTGATTTTACGGCATACATCGATGCCGGAAATATTTGGCATCATTATGTCAATAATCAGCAGATCAAAGGTTGAGTCAAATTTTTGGAGCCCTTCTTCACCGTCATGCGCTTCTTCGATGAAGTAACCTTGATTTTCAAGCAAAATTCTAAGTGCATTTCTAATAGTAACATCATCTTCAATAATAAGTAGTTTATTCATACGCAAATATCTCCCAAGTAGTATAATAATATAAAATATAATAGCACATAAAAATATAAAATGTGCTTAATTAAATCTAAAAAAATCTGAAGAAATCTGAAGTTCTAAAATTACAAAGCTTGTGTTATCTGAAAAAGCAATCACATAATAATTCAGAAAAATTTAGAATAAATTAAGCCGATAATTCAGAAATATAGTTTAGTATATAAGCATAGACGTCTATGGTAACAATGCGGTAGTAAAAAACACAAGGAAAGGAAAAAATGAGACAGCAATTAAACAGAATTATAAGTGATAAAAAAAGTATAGGAATGATAATTTTTATGCTTGTAATTCCAATTTTGGATATTGTACAGATTTATTATCAGGATATTATTAAATTTAATGGAGAAATGGGGAAACCATATCCGTTATATGTCACATTTTTATCATGCTATTCACAAGGACACATATTTCAAATGATTTATCTGTGGTTTTTGCCATTATATTTGCTTGTAATAGTGGGAGAAGAGAGTATTGTTGATTATATTACAGGATATAAGAATATATTGATATGTAAAATGGGAAAAAATAAATATATTTTACAAAAAATGAAATCAGCCTTTATCGTCTCATTTACAATTGTATTTGTAGGACTGGGATTAAATCTTATACTATCACAAGTAGTATTTAATGGGGGAACAAATACACCGTTTGATGCAGAACCATTGAAATATGACAGTTCTGTCATGGTAGAAACATTTCTTTTTGAAATAAGCTATACACATCCATTGACAACGAATATAGTCTACATTCTTATAACGGCAATATTTGCCGGTGTTTTGGGAATGATGGGAGCTGCGTTGGCAATATCTATACACGAAAGAAAGATGGTATATGCGTTGACCTTTGCAATTTGGTTCATACCTATTTTGTTTAAAAATTCATCAATGCATATTTTTCAACCGTTTATGGAATATGGTTTTAATGTTGTTGTTCCAATGGCGATATGGTGTATAGTGCTTTACATTTTAGTGATTATAACAGCTATTATATGGGAGAAAAAAATTGTTGAAGTATAAATATTTAGTATGTGCTTTAATATATGTGGGATTGTGTAGTATAGATTGTTATTTTTCAAATGTACCTATGCTTAATTCAATAGGGCAGATGGGGATAACGGAGGATGTAATTTTCCTGAATATCCACAATTCAGGCAGTAATTTCTGTGGAATTAAAGAAATATTGGTTGTAGATACAATTCCTGTCTTATTGGGAATATACTATGCATTAGATAAAGAAAAAACATATATATTACTTAGATATAAAACGCGGGAAAAATATAATAATAGCCAGATCAGGATAATTATTGTAATGGCGGCAATATTTTCGGCAGTTCGTCAGATAGTTGATTATATTTTTACGGTGTATAGTTTTAATGGTGCAACAATTAAGAAATATCCATTTGTGCTGTATTCTCTTATGGAATTTGTTGTTATTTGGATTTTCTTTGTCGCAACAGGTCTTTTTTATAAAATACTTAGAGATTGTTTACAAAATGAACTTATTGCTCTTATAGGAGCTTTTGGAGTTAATTTTGTGCAATTCATTTTGATAAGATTTTGGCTCGTTAAGTTTTGGATACCGAGTTTAGATGTTGCTGTAGCATATAATTTTTTGGAAGGAAATAAATCGTTTGTAAGCTGTTTGGGTATTCTTGCAAAAAATATAGTAATGGCAATAGTTCTGTACATAGCTGGAATAGTAACGTTTGCAAAAAGGGATATTTTAAGAAATGAAAAATAAGTGGTTAAACATAATATTGATCATATGCATGATTATTATGCAAAGAGTTGTAATACAAATGAGTGGCTATGAGGTATATCAATTACCATTTGCCAGTACACTTTTTATTTTTGACAACCCAACAAGTAATTTAGTGCAAATTTTATATGCATATATACCATTACCATTTGTACTTTTTTACTTTTCGGGTAATGCAAGAGAAATTACAACCGGATATGGTAAGCTTTGGCTGATCAGATCTTATAGCAGAGAGAGGTTATACTTAAAAAATGCTATATTATCAGCAGCGAAATTAGCCTGTATAGTAATAGGTCAGACGATTATTTTTTTAATATGTGATGGGACATGGAATGATTTATCAAGTATAAAATTAATACAGGTAATAGTTACATATTTTGTTGGAGTATGGACATTGGTACAATTACAATTTTTACTTGAATTATTTATGGATGCCAGTATTTCAAATATATTTGTAAATATTTTTTTTGTGGTATCACTGATAATTGGAAATAACGTACTGATAAATCGTGATTTAAGCCGGATTGGAGTTATGCTTTTCCCCAATATGCTATTTGGAACGCGTAGTGGGATAATTTATCAAAAAAACATATATGTGAGATACGAAGCTTCAATTACATATGTGATTATATTATTAGTGATTTTAAATATTATTTCAATAATAAAATATAAGAAAACAGACATTTACTGAGGAGATGATATAGTATGATACAATTACAAAATGTAACAAAGAGGATAAAGGAAAATACGGTATTGGATAATGTATCGTATACGTTTAAAAGTGGTTTTGTTTATGGTTTATATGGGCAAAATGGTTCAGGAAAGACTATGCTGCTAAGAGCTATAAGTGGTTTGATAAATCTGGATAGTGGAAGTATTTTCATTGATGGGGAAAAGCTGCATGATAAAATTGAGTTTCCACCTGAGACCGGTATTGTTATAGAAAATATGGAATTGCTGCCGGAATGTTCCGCAAAGAGAAATCTTCAGATGCTTGCAAAGATAAAAAATATAGCTGATGAAAAAGATATAATCTTTTCTCTGGAAAGGGTGGGTCTGGATCCCGACTCTGATAAAAAAGTGAAAAAATTTTCATTGGGAATGAAACAACGATTAAATATTGCACAGGCAATTTTTGAAAATCAAAAGATTATATTGCTTGATGAACCGACAAATGCATTGGATGAAGAGGCAGTGCAGCTTATATATAAAATAATAAGAGAGGAGAAGTCAAGAGGAGCAACGATTATTGTAGCCACTCATCATAAAGAAGATTTAAAGGAAGTGTGTGATGTGATATTAAAAATTGCGGAGGGAAAAATTGTTGAGGAAAATGAAAATAAATAAGTATTTTCTTGGAATTGTTCTTATAATCATAATAATTATGTACTTTATGGCTGGAGTTCTTTTCCTGGGAAATACAAGAGAAGATAATAATATGAAAGTTAGTACTGAACAACAGGAAATAGCATATCAGACTTTTAAGTCTGAAACAGAAGGCTATAGTCTTGCATCAAAATACGCAGAAAATCTGCAGAATAATTCTTTGGACAAAGAAGCTATTAATTTACAATTGCAGGAGGCAAAGAAATTTTTACAGGATAATATTAAAGGAATAAGCAGGGAAAGCGATAATTTTGCGCAGATGTTTTATTATTGTGGGATCATATATGGGTTAGATGATATTTACAATTGTGGTGATTATGAATTTGTAAAGGTTGGAATTGAAGTCAGAAAGTATATTATTAAAGTTCAAAATGGTGATATGGATGATGAGCTTGAAGCTGACTTATATGATAAGCTGACAAAACTCACTGCTGATGATATACAGGAGGTTGTTAACGCAATTGATAATTAAAACAAGATAAAAATAGCAAATCTTTAGGACAATGCAACAAATGGGATATGTACAGTTCTAAATTAACCCATTCTTTTGTAGTGCATTGTAAAACATAGCACGTCCAGAATAGTTCCAATACGCACAATTTTGACGAGGAAGATTACTTGAATAAAAGCAGATAAAAATCAGTTGTAGAAAATCCAAATAATGGATATAATAATAATATAGGAAAAGAGACGAACATAGATTTCTAACAGAAAGGACGTGATATTATGGTAACAACAGAATCTGTAACTATTAAAGTTCCGGTAGGAATGTCAAAATATCTGGTAACTATGAATCCGGAAACAGAGCTTACTCGAAATGCACTGTTGCTGTATCCATATATACTGAATCAGACGATATCCCATGGTCGTGCGGCTGAAATTCTGGGAATCAGAAAATCCGAGTTGATTGATCTGTATGATAAGCTGGGATATTCCTATTTTGATATGACGATGGATGATCTGGATGATGAACTGAATACTTTCAGAGAACTCAAAAAGAAGGAGGCTGCGGTATGATTGTTGTATCAGATACAACACCGCTGATATCACTTCTTAAAATCAATCGTATAGATTTGCTGGAAAAACTGTTTGGCGATGTTTTGATTCCGCAGGCAGTATTTGATGAGCTGACAGTTGATGAACGATTTCGGCTGGAAGCCGATGAGATTAGGCAGAAGAAATTTATCGTAGTGAAGCCTGTCAATAATCCGGAATCAGCAAGTATATTAAAAAGAGCGGCAGGTCTTGACCAGGGCGAGAGTGAAGCGATTGTCCTGTCAGATGAATTAAAAGCAGATCTGTTATTGATGGATGAAGCAAAGGGAAGAAATGTATCAGCTCAGATGGGACTTAGAATCATGGGGACGATAGGGATTCTTATGGCAGCCTATGAGGAACACGAACTGACATCGGATGAAGTCAGAGAATGCGTGAATGGTCTGCAACGTGCCGGACGACATATCGGACAGCGGCATTATCAGATGCTGTTAAGCAGATTGAAAGACTAAATATACTCTGGTTCTATAATAGTATCGTGGTTCTGGATTGGTTCTAAAAAGTTCTGAAACGAGATGCAGGATAGAAAAATTGAAAATAGTAGTAAATCTGACGTCTGTACCATTTGTTCTGGGGCTGATTGTAGAACTGGAGGATTGTTATATTGTGACTTCGAACCGGGAGAGTGGATTCGGAAGATACGATGTGATGTTGGAGCCAAGAGATAAGTGCGATGATGCATTTATTATTGAGTTCAAGGTTCAGGATTCGGAAACAGAGAAAGATCTGGAAGATACAGTGAAAGCCGGGCTGGAGCAGATTGAATATAAGAAGTATGCTGCAACGTTGGAGGCAAGAGGAATTCCGGAGGAAAAGATTCATAAATATGCGTTTGCGTTTTGCGGGAAACATGTTTTGATAGGGAAGTCAACAACAGGAGATAAATAGCAAAAATCTCTGGACACTGTATAAAACAGGAGCCTCGCAGGAGAACTTGCTACAAAATTCGCTGTACGAAGCGGCTTAGCAGCTGTTGGAATTATGTCAAGATACAGCAATGGGGCTGTAAAAAAACTCCCCTAGAAAAAAATCGCCCAGGCCGTGAGGTCTGAGCGATTTTTTGGTATAATTAATTATGCTACTAACAGACTATACTAATGGTAATTATACTATGCGTCAGCTGAAATTACCATTAGAAATCGCAAAATTGATCGATATTTCTGATCCGGTATATACTTTTTGTGTCCAATGTATTGACATAGATCCAATGCTTTGTACCATTGATGGAAAAATTCAATCGCACATATGGTCATTATCCGAAATATCAGGTTGCTGATGCCGGATACGGTTCTTACAATAATTATCTTTATTGCGAAGAACACGGCATGGAAAAACACATGAAATTTCCCATGTACAAAAAAGCAACGACAGACGAAAGCTGAATAAAACTCAAGCGTGATTAGCTGAGCTTTATTAAATTCACCATTTTTTATACCCAAAGATGCAGACCTGTTCAAAAATAGAAAAATTCATACAAAGAAACAACAAAACCGACATTTGCCGGAGTTGGCGTTTCTTAATTAGGGACTTATTTTACAGCCCCATTAAATTATAGCTGAATCATTATAATATATGAGATGATACCTATAACACTATAAAAGCAATGAATGAGAGTATGACAGCAAAATCTATGCCTGTTATGGTTGGAAAGAAACGATAAGAAGATATTCCTTGAATTGAACTTTGGTTTGATTCAAGGGAATTTTATATTTGGAGTGTCATTTTCTGCAATTAGGAGTCACTTTCTGCAAGAACAATTGAACAATACAATTTATTTGATATATTTAAAGAAGAAAGTGATATTTAATTTGACAAGAGTATAATCGTTTGTTAAAGAAGAAAATGGATTTCAGAGTAATTTATCAAGGAGAGAAAATTATGCTTATAGTAAGAGAGTTTAGCAATAGATTTCAGCAAATGTCTGGAATGCCTATCAATAGTAACGAAACAAAGGAAAGACTTAAAGCGGCTGGAATAGATATAAATAGTAAACAATATCGAGCTGTTATGAGTGAGATGTCCAGAGATGGTGGCGGTGGATATACTACAATCTCAGCCATTAAGAAACGAATGAGCCGATATGATAAAGATGGAGACTGGATTAATCCACGCACAGGATTGGCGGGGTTACTCGTTACAGATAAAAATTGTGCTAGCAAAAATAGAATTGTTTCAATTTCAGAAAGCATTATGGATGAGATGTTTGAAAGCACTAAAAAAGAATTTTTTATGGAAAATGGGGTGCATAACGGCGATACAACAAACAGATCAGAGATATATCAAAAGTTGTATCAGCAAACTGAGAAAAACGACAGATTAGCAGCAGGGTATACATTAGAGGAGTATGAGCGACAGTATTGGCAGGCATTCACAGATGCCGTAAAAGTAGCAGACCCTAAATGGGAGGCTGGAAAACCTATCATGCCGGGAGTTTTAGATAGAATTACAAGTAAATCCATTGATGCTTTATTAGTAAAATCTGGTAGTCAACTGATTAGAAAGTCATTTGAACGAATGATATAAAAAGTATCCATTTTGCGGGAGAGCATTCTGTTTGATAATATTTATGTTTTGACTTAAGGAGGATTTTTTATGAATACTATTAAGAAGAGAGCTTTAACATCAATTGCAGTATGTTTTATGGCATGTTTAATGTTTTCAATGCCGGTATTAGCAGCTTCAAATTCATTTTCGAAGACCACTGTAAAGTTAAATGCGATAGATGGTGGGGTATCTCAAATAGCAAAAGTTTCTTCAGGAAGTGTTTTAGGAACCAATCCTAAAATCACTCAGGTGAAAGTATACTTAAATGTAGCAAGTGGTACAGATCCGTTTGACCTTTATATTGAGAGTCCAGAAGGAACAGTAGCAAGGTTGACACCTTCTACAAAGTCAAGGACATATTATGTAACCGATTTTGTGTGTGAAAATCCCAAAGGAGATTGGTATCTTCAAATTGAAAATTTAGGCAAAACCTATGATCCCAATAAACTATATCCTGCATCAACGGTAACGGCAACAATAACAGTCACATACAGTTACTGATTTAATATCAATAGGATGACATTCTCGCAAGTAAATAATGATTTGTTCATTTGCAACATGTTAAACACGATACTTTTTTAGAGGATAAAGGTTTTGGGTTTTACAAAAAAAGGCACCATTTACAAAGCCAATTGACCCTTGAATTGTTGTCAATTATAGTTGTCAAAAAATACGGAGGTGAGATAAAAAATTTTAGTAGTATTTTGTTGCTTTATAATTGTATGTATTAAGAAAATTAAGCGGAGAAAGTTTTATGAGAACAAAAAAATTTATAGTTGCATTATGTTTTAGCTTTTTTATGTTCATGTGTAGTGTGTCAACTGTGTATGCGTATAATACATATAATCAGCACAAATTGACATATGGTGTGGGAAATTATGGAAAAGATACACAACATTACTTTATTACATCAAGTGCAAGCGGCTATGCATCTTATATTAATACGGCAATGAGCGAATGGGTAAATACAACTAGTAGCATGGGAGTAACAACTATGTATAATGGAAGTACAGAGGTTGATCCATTCAGTAGCAATTGGGCTTGGGGAAAAATACAATTAGATGCGGATTTTTCGGATTTAAGTGAAAATAAAAGATTGGCTGTTATAGCTCATGAAATGGGGCATGTTATGGGGTTGGCACATTCAGACTTTAGTAATGTTTTGATGAGGGCAGATATTGCTTATAATTCAAGTAGTACCTCGAGAGCACAAACTAATGATTTAGGTGGAATAAATTATTTATATAAGTAGGAGGAAGTAAAATGAAAAAAATTGGTATTAGAATATTAGGGTGTATGGCATTATTGTCAATGGTTGGTTGTGGAAGGATAGAAGGTGCAAGTGTTCAGGATTTAAGCAATACTAAAGATGCAATTGTTGAAAGTGAAACCACTTTGGCAGAAAATAATAATGAATATTCAAATAAAAATTCCCTATTTTATAGTGATATTTCTAGTTATGAAATTTTTACAGATGTAAATAGTGAAGCTGCGTTAAAAAATCTTTACTATAATATTGATGAATTTATTGATAGTGACTCATCAGATGTCATTGTAAAAGGAAATATTATAGAAATAGAATATGTGTATATTGATGGATGTTCTTATTCTGTGCTTACCGTTGATGTGGAGAGAGCATATAAAGGCGAGGTGCAGGAAACCATCACTGTGTATGAGGATGGAGGATATACTCGGCTGAGCGATGAAAAGGAACAAATTGAAGCACATGCCGATTTGTCACAATACACAGAAGAAGAAATGGAAAATTTGCTAATTAACCATACTTTTATGGGTGCGGAACATTCAAATGTTGGAGATACTGTTATTCTATTTCTGAAAACAAATGAAGGCAGTATTCTGGGTGACAGTTATCGAATTAACTGTTCAGTCTTTGGACGGTACACTTTGAATAAAGATAGCTATATTAGACCTGAATTTATTGTTGAGAATGATAATCCAGAGAAAATAACAACATATAGTAATATGGATACATTCGAGTTTTCGGTGTCTAAATCAATGCTTGAAGATAAACTTTCACAGCAGTAAAATGTCTATATTGAAAATATTGGAAAAAAGTAAATGTTTGATATAACAGACTATCAAAGAAAATTATGCATTTTTTCTATGGGGTATTCTTGCAACAGTGATGTAATTTAATAGGCACAGGAATATGTCAAAAGACCAAAACAGAAAGTGTTAATGATAATAGGTGTTTACTGTTATAACATTTGTTATTTAAAGGGACTGTCGCTTTAACGATTTAGCATGACAGCCCCTTTTTCGAATCTCTTTTTTAAAATATTATAGGGAAGAAACAAGATGGACTAGAACAAGTCCCTTTTCATCATGCATATTGCATAAAATAATGCAAAAAGAACCAAAATGGGTTCATAGGCATGGTGAAAAGGGATGGAACAGAAAATAAAGCAAGATGAGATATTTATTGGTAAGAATATCCGGCGTATAAGGAAAGAAAGAGGAAGAACATTTGCTAAAGAGATATAATTATATTCTTTAAGTTCGGAGACAGTAGTAATGCCGGCATATGTTAATGCAAATTTGGTAATAGAAGAAAGATTAAGCTGTTCAAAATGTTGATTTTGGTCATTTTCTACAAATATAGGTCGATTTCTGCCTTTTATTTGATTGTTCGGGTGAGAAATAGTAATATATGACTGTAAAATGGTTTTATATTATTCTAATTGAACGAGGGAAAATAAGCTATGTTTATATGGAAGTAAATAAAGTTTTTGTTGGAAGGTGCCAAAATATAAAAATATGTACAAAATTAAAAAAACACAACCAACCAAACGAGGAAATATGCAAAATTTAGAGAGGGGGGAAAAACGTATGTTTAGAATTGCTATATGCGATGATGAAAAGATTTTTAGAGATGACCTAAAGGAAATACTTATACGTTATATGACTGACAGAGGAATAATGCTTGAAATTGATACTTTTAGTTCAGGAAAAGAATTTGTTGAACTGGGAATTGAAATGGTAAAATATAAGATTGTTTTTCTGGATATCAACATGGATGAACTGGATGGAATTATGACAGCAAAAAAGATCCGGGAAAACAGCAAGGATATGTTTATTGTTTTTGTTACAGCCTTTGTAAACTATACGATAGAAGGATATAAGGTAGATGCAGTAAGATATATTTTAAAGGACAATAAAAATCTGGTTGCCAGTGTTTATGAGTGCATGGATGCAATTCATGAAAAAATGGATTATAAGATTACTTGGGCTGAATTTGATTTCTGCGAAGGTACAAGGAAAGTTTCATTGAATCGCATATTGTATATTGAGAGTAAATTACATAAATTGGAGTTTCATGTAATGGAGGATTGTCTGCAAAAATATACATTACAAGGGACGCTAAATGAAATAGATGATAAGTTTGCCGGAAATGATTTTCTGCGGATACATCAGAGCTTTCTGGTTAATATGAAATTCATTAAAGATGTAAGCAGATACAGAGTATTGCTGAATAATGGAATTCTATTAGATATACCTAGAGCAAGATATAAATATGTAGAAGAAAAGTTTATCGCTTATAGAGGTGAAGTATAAATGTTTGTTTATATTCAGAGTCTTTTGATTATGATGTTGGAAATATTATGCTGCAAAATTTTTTTTGAAGCATTTGGAATAAAAAGAGAGGAAAATAATTGTTGGAAAAATTATAGTATAGTTATCGGATTGACAGTGCTTTGCTATTTTATTGCAATGATTTTTCGAGACTATTTTATTGTAAAGCAGGTATTTTCAATTATTCTCATAACATTCTTTATGTTGCTTTATCTTAAACTGAGTTTTGGTAAGGCGATGATTTTATCAGCATTATTTGAGAGTCTTTTGCTCGTGATGGATTATTTCGCGTTACTTATGAATATTTATATTTTTCATAACATGGAAGAAGTATGGGAATCACATGTTATACAGGGTTCATTGGTCGTTGTTTTAGGAAAGGCATTGTTACTTTTTGCTGTATTAATTATTAGAAATCATATGGAGAAAAAATCTTTGGCTATGCTGGCAGATACAGAATGGCTTCGGTTTATTTTTTTCCCTATTTTCACAATATGTGTTATTACAGCTATGATAAAAATGTCTGAAGATATAAAAAATAAAGCCCAGGAGAATTTATTTTTTGTTATAGCGTGTGGATTGGCGGGAATGAACATAGTTGTATTTTATTTAATATATGATATTTTAAAACGAGAAAATAAATTGCAGGAGGAACGTATTTATAGGATACAGGTTAAAAACCAAATAGGTATGTATCGTTCTATTTCTGAAAATTTTGATAAACAAAAGAAAATGACACATGAATATAAAAATCAGATTATGTGCATTGATTCTTTGATAAAAAAGAAGAAATATGATTCATTGGAAAGCTTTGTAAATAAAATCAGTGGTCAAATTAGTAAAGAATTGGATTTTATTTGTACAAATAATGTGATTGTGGATGCGGTATTGAATACTAAATATCAGGAAATAAGGGATAAAGGTATTGTTTTTGTATTTAAAATTAATGATTTATCATCTTTGAATATTAGCGATGAGGATGTTGTGGTTATTATGTCCAATTTATTAAACAATGCGATTGAAGCATGTGAAAAGTGCAGAGGGGATAAAATAATAAAATTGAAAATTGTTATAGAGGACAATAATGCGATTATATCGGTGAAAAATACTTATGAGAATGCTGTTATTTATGAAAATGGAGAGATACAGACTACAAAGATTCTGGATACAGATGAACATGGAATAGGAATAAAAAATATAGCTGAAACAATAAGGAAGTACGGGGGCTCTTATGTGATTCAAAACGATGAACGAGAGTTTTATTTTTCCATTATGATTCCTCTAGTGAAAAGTGATTTCTGAGAACAAATCACTTTTTTGTCGTTTTCTGCAAAATAAGTACACTTTCTGCAATAGACCTTGTTAAGAAATTGTGTATTGTTATACTTACAGTAGAAGGAGGCGTTGATATGATTGAGAAGATGGCAATGGGGTTGGTTGACCAAATGGCTGAGGAAAAAATGATTGACAAGGAAGCGGAAGAATATTATGTCTATACGCTTGTTTCGTTAATGGAAAAATTTATAACCATTGGAACTATTTTGCTAATAAGTGTACTGATTGAGAAATTAGTTCCAACAGCATTCTTTTTGTTATTCTTTTTGTCATTAAGAAAAAGAACAGGCGGATATCATATGAATACCTTTTTTCAATGTTATTTGGGTACAGTGGTTACTTATATGCTTGTCTTAGGTTTATGTATGGTTCTGGTTGACTATCCGCAGCTGGTTTTTGGATTATTATTAGTTGCAATTTGCATAGTTGAAGTTATAGGGACTGTTAATCATCCCAACATACATATGGATGCGGTAGAACTGTCAGAATCAAAGAGGGCGGCAAGAATTTTGTGTGCAGTTGAAGTGTGTGTTATTTACACTTTTACTTTGCTCGGAGCCGATATGATGTATGTTTGCCATATGGCAGTTGCTGTTATATTATGTGCGGTTCTGTTGCTGATAGCTAAAATATTAAAACAGGAGGTAAAGAGAAATGAAGAAAATTAACAAAAAGGTATTGAAGGTTGTGGAGAGGGTGATAAGAAATGAGATTAAGAGAGCCAGTGGTGATCCTCCGTTTTGTTTGGGGATATTTCATCAACCGAAAAGACCGGTAGAACATAAATGTAATAGAGAAAATAAATAAAGAAATAAATGGTAGTATATTTCTTCACAGACTCCTTAAATCCTATAATTTCAAGCTTTTGCGATACTTTGTTGTTCATATCATTATTCACCCACCAGGTGAAGAAAATATATGGTAAAATAGACGTAACAAAACCTATAGATTGGAGTCTTTTACCATGAATAACAACCACCGAATCACACTGAGCACCAATAAGAACATTATTGTTGAGTTTACAAATGATACAATAAATCGTTCTGAATAAAGTGTTTTTCAGGAAACATCCAATTTAGGAATTTTGATTAAGAGAGAGATAATAAAATGAAAATATGTTATATAGTTGTTTCAGCTTTTTTGATTATTTTCTATCCAAGACAATTAACACATCTTATGTGCTTTGGGAGACATCGTGATAAGAATATTGTCAAAAGCAAAGCTGCTTATTGGGGAATATATTTGTTTTGGACAATTATTTTTTTGATTGGTTGTCTGATGATGGGTTCAGCGATGAAAGTAAATTCTACAATGGATAAATTAGTGTATTATTTCATTTTAGGAAGTGATAATAGGGATTGTGTTGAATTGGGAAGTGAAGAGAATGATGAGGCATATATTTCTACATATTATACACGAAAGGAAATCAATGAGAGCTTTTTATTTGAGGTTGTCCAAAAACATGAATATGCATATGAGATGTGTCAATTACAGGAGTTGATAATTAAGAAACAGGATGAAAGATGGATACTTTATTTGAATGATGAGGTGATGGGATATGTAGAAGTAAAAAAAGGTTTTTTAATTAAGGAGTTTTGTTTTGTGTGGGATAGGCAAAAAATAGACCAAAGGAGGCAGTTATATGAGTAAAAAAATGTGCAAGAGGATATTTTCAGTAATTTTATCATTAGGTCTTGTTATGGTTCAATCCATGAATGTTAATGCAGCAGGTAATGAAATTGGTAAATATTCAGTATTCGTTTAGTGGCAGATATGCGGTGCGGACAGGCATCTATTTGGGATTTTAAAAAATAGCAAAAATCTCTGGACACTGCAACAAACAGGAGCCTCGCAGGAACACTGCTGTAAAATCCGCTTAGTATGAGCGTATTTTGCAGCAAGTGCTCCTGCGAGGCTTTGTCATTTAATCCAATAAACTTAAAACGCTTTATTTCTTCTTCCTCGCAAGAAGCCTCTCAATATGCAGCGGTTTCCCCTGAACAGCCTGCACCTTCAATCTGTTTTCCTCACTGAAACCAACCAGAATATCATGATTAGCCTCAGCCAGATAATCGATGATACCATCGATATCAGACTTCGTGTTCTTCGGACAATGAATATACAGATGCTTATTTGCGGAAATATGCAGTGTATATGAGATGCTGAAATGATACCACAGAATCTTGTGCAGGGTAGAGTATTTGTAAATCCATAAAATCTCTTTGATAGGCACGATGGCATTGCCATAAGGCGAGGTCATGATAAAATAGTGCTCTGTGATAAACATGTCCTCGGTGGCAAGCTGTGGCAGTGTCGCAAGCTCCTCCTCAGCCTCGGCAAGCAGTTTGTGCGGATTGCCAAATACAACAAGATTCTGACATGCCGGTGCCAAAACAGGAAACCTGATGCATAGGATGTAGAATATCAGGCTGATAACAGCATAGATGAGAGTGCCAAAATAAAAAACAAACATAAAAATAGTAGTTTTCAAATGGTACTCAGGCTCATTAAGATAGTAGCCTGTTATGGTATCGGAGAGTCCCTTGGAATCCCAACTCAGATCCTTAGACAGTTTATTTACAAACTGTGTGTAGGTGCCCTTTCCCTTTACGATTTTACCGACCACCGTGAGTTTGTCGATAGAGGGCAGACCCTCCTCACAGGTGGATGGTGCAAGCAGTACAATAGAGCAGTGCTTATCACGCATGCAGTAGTAGTAATAGCCATTGATATCGTTGCCGTCCTTCATGGTGTAGCCGGTAAAGTAAAGCTTTTTAAGGGTGGTTTTTACATATCTGTCCGAATCCTTGTATGCAGCTTCAAAGCTGACAGAATCGTCAATGTGTATGGGCGATAAAATATCTCCGAGTGAAAATGCAAACCATAGCACGGTAAGCAGAATGATGTATACAATCGGAGAGAAAAGACGCCTTTTGTAAAATGCTTTGATGTTTTTTGTTATGTAGTGTTCGTAATTATCAATCATATGCTTAGTATAATGGTTTTTGTGCCTTATATCAACCTTGATTTTGAGACATTTAATTGTTATTATATAATCAATAGTAACTATTCAGAACCACTGAGAACAAAAAAGCTGATGCGTCATGCTCGCATGTAAGCAGCAGGGGTTCTGTAACACGAAATGAGGTAATTATGGAAGCATACACGAGTTTTGCCCGGGTGTATGACATGTTCATGGACAATGTGCCATATGAGGTGTGGAGCAGATATATTGTCGAAAAACTGCGTGCAAATGGCATAGACAGTGGATATGTCGTGGACTTAGGCTGTGGTACGGGAAAGCTTACCACGCTTCTTGCAGATGCAGGCTATGATATGATAGGCATTGACAATTCTTTTGACATGCTTGATATGGCACTTGAGAGAGAGGATGACAGAATCCTTTATCTGATGCAGGATATGAGAGAGTTTGAACCGGGAGAAAAGGTGAGTGCCGTCGTAAGCGCATGTGACAGCATCAATTACATTCTTGAGCCTGAGGATCTGCAGGCAGTTTTTTTCTGCGTGAGCGAAAGTCTCAAAGAGGGTGGCATTTTTATATTTGATATCAATACTCCATACAAATATGAGGTGCTCATGGCTGATAATACCATAGCTGAAAACCGTGATGAGGGCAGCTTTATATGGGACAATTATTATGATGCCGATGAGAAAATAAACGAGTATGACCTGACACTTTTTATAAAGGAGCAGTCAGAGGATGAGGATGACATCTACAAGAAGTTTGAGGAAACTCATTTCCAGAGATGCTATGAGATTTCAGAGCTTAAGGAGCTTCTTGAGCAGTCGGGACTTGTGTTTGATGCGGTGTATGATGCGTACACAGACGATCAGGTGAAGTGTGACAGTGAGAAGGTCACTGTAATTGCACATAAAGCATAGAATTAGATAATGAGAGGTAAATTATGTCAGATTATATAGTAAGAGCAACAGCGGCGGATGCCAATATCAGAGCATTTGCTGTAACATCAAAGGAGATGGTGGAGACCGCCAGAGAGGATCACATGACAACACCTGTCATGACGGCGGCACTTGGCAGACTTCTTTCTGCGGGAGCCATGATGGGAGCTATGATGAAGGGCGATAAGGATATCATAACTCTTCAGATACAGTGCAGCGGACCTGCAAAGGGGCTTACCGTCACAGCAGATTCGCACGGCAATGTAAAGGGCTTTGCCATAAATCCACAGGTTGAGCTGCCACTCAATGCGGCAGGCAAGCTCGATGTGGGTGGAGCGCTTGATCTTGGTATACTCACAGTTATAAAGGATATGGGCTTAAAGGAGCCGTATTCAGGTCAGTGTGAGCTTAAAACAGGTGAGATAGCTGAGGATCTGACCTATTATTTTGCCACATCTGAGCAGATTCCGTCAGCGGTTGGTCTTGGTGTGCTTGTGGATAAGGACCAGAGCGTAAAGCAGGCAGGCGGATTTATCATCCAGCTTATGCCGTTTACACCGGATGAGGTTGTGGACAGGCTTGAAAAGAAAATCACAGAGATTGATTCTGTGACACAGATGCTTGACAGGGGGCTGACTCCGGAGCAGATACTTGAGGAAATTTTAGGGGATTTCGGGCTTGAAATCACAGATACGACTGAGACACGCTTCCACTGTGACTGCTCAAAGGAGCGTGTGAGCAGAGCACTTTCCACACTGAGCAAAAAGGATCTTGATTCCATTATCGCAGATGGTGAGAGCATTGAGGTAAAGTGCCAGTTCTGTAATAAGGCATATGAGTTTACGGTGGATGAGTTGAAGGAGATGCGCTAATTGAAGGACGGATATATAAAGGTCGCTGCAGCGACACCAAAGGTAAAGGTAGCTGATACTGTATACAACGGACAGCTTATTAAAGCTCTTATGAAGGAGAGCACTGACAACGGGGCAAAGGTGGTTGTTTTCCCGGAGCTTTGCATTACCGGATACACCTGCCAGGATCTTTTCTGGCAGGATAAGCTCATAGCTGCAGCAGAGGATGAGCTTATAGGGATTGCAGATTACAGCAGGAGCCTTGACGGCATATTTTTCATAGGGCTTCCATATGAGATAAACGGCATGCTCTACAATATGGCGGCAGTCGTATCGCGCGGAGAGGTGCTTGCTATGGTGCCAAAGACATTTTTGCCAAATTACAATGAGTTTTATGAGGCAAGGCATTTTGCATCGGGAGAAAACCTTAGCACATATGTCACACTGAAAAATGGACAGCAGGTGTCTGTAGATACTGATTTTATTTTTAGCTGCAAGCAGCTGCCAAAGCTTAAGATAGCGGTGGAGCTTTGTGAGGATCTTTGGACTCCGAACCCGCCGAGCATCAGACACGCGATGTCGGGTGCTACTGTGATTGTAAATCTGTCTGCATCAGATGAGGTGACAGGCAAGGCAATATACAGGAGAGAGCTTGTGAGCGGACAGTCTGCCAGATTAATCTGTGGATATATTTATGCGTCAGCGGGAGACGGTGAGTCCACACAGGATGTGGTCTACTCAGGACACAATCTCATCTGTGAAAACGGAAATGTGCTTGCCGAGTCAAAGCGCTTTACAAATGAGACTATATACAGCGAGTTTGATGTAGAAAGAATAGAGACTGAGAGGCGCAGGATGACAACATTTGTTGTCGAGGATGATCACAGATGGGTTGAGTTTGATCTTGAGGTTAAGGATACCATTCTTAGCCGCTATGTAAATTGCGCTCCTTTTGTTCCTGCAGACAAGACAGACAGGGACAGACGCTGTGATGAGATTCTTATGATTCAGGCTATGGGGCTTAAAAAGAGATTAGAGCATACCAACTGCAAGACAGCAGTTATCGGTATTTCAGGAGGACTCGACTCCACACTGGCACTGCTTGTCACGGTAAGAGCATTTGACCTTTTGGGAAAGGATCACAAGGATATAGCGGCAGTTACTATGCCGGGCTTTGGAACAACAGACCGCACATATGACAATGCGGTAAATCTCATTAAATGCCTTGGAGCTACATTTATCGAGGTGGATATAAAGGATGCCGTAAATATACATTTCAGGGATATCGGACAGAATCCGTCTGTGCATGATGTCACATACGAGAATGGACAGGCGCGCGAGCGCACACAGATACTTATGGATATCGCAAACAAGGAAAACGGAATGGTTATAGGTACAGGAGATTTGTCGGAGCTGGCACTCGGCTGGGCGACCTACAACGGAGACCATATGTCCATGTATGCTGTAAATGCATCGGTTCCAAAGACTCTGGTGCGCCATCTGGTAAAATACTATGCAGATACCTGCGGCAGCGATTTGCTGGAAAGTACACTTCTTGATGTGCTTGATACACCTGTTTCTCCTGAGCTTTTACCACCTGAAAACGGTAAGATTTCACAGAAGACAGAGGATCTTGTGGGGCCTTATGAGCTGCATGACTTCTTCCTTTACAATATGCTGCGCTGCGGCTATGCTCCTGCCAAGGTTTACCGCCTTGCAAGGATAGCATTTGAAGGAAAATATGATGATGAGTTTATTCTCAAATGGCTTAAGAACTTCTATCGCAGATTTTTCGCACAGCAGTTCAAGCGCTCATGTCTGCCGGATGGACCAAAGGTAGGAACAGTGGCGGTCTCACCGAGAGGAGACCTAAGGATGCCTTCGGATGCGTGCGGACGTATCTGGATGGATGAAGTTGATAAGCTGTAATAGTAAGAGGAAAACAATGGGAAAGACACATAAGAAAACTGATAGAAGGCAGGAAAGCATAGAACGTGCAAGGCACAGTGACAGGCGCATGAAAATAGGCGCAATAGTCCTTTGTGTAGCGATAGCCATAACAACATTTGTGGCTGTGGGCATGCAGCTTTTGGTTCCTGATACAGAAGCAGCGGTAAGTGCTGATAATAAGACACGCTCAGGGAATGTTGATGTGCAGAAGAATAATAATTCACTCACTGCATCTAAAATGGACTCAGTAAAAAGGCAAAACAGCTCAGAAGATGATGTAAACGCTGCGGAGGAAAGCAGCGAGCCTGACAAGGAAACGAAGCTTGATGAGATACTTCAAAGTGCAGAGTATCCGGTGCAGCTAAAGGAGCTTGCGAAGAAGAATGATGAGGCAATTGACTTCATATATGAGTATCCTGAGGAGCACTCGAAAAAGCATGACATTGATCTGACTGCAGAGGCTTCGCAGGATACAGTACCTCTATTGCAGCAGTGGGATAAGAGATGGGGCTATGAAAAGTACAGCGGCAATTATTTTGCGGCGAGTGGCTGCGGTCCGACTGCACTTTCGATGGTTGTATTATATCTGACGCATGATGCACAGGCATCACCTCTTGCAGTGGCAGAGTATGCAAAGGAGGCCGGCTACAGTGTGGACGGCTCCGGAAGTGCATGGGATCTTATGAGCAAGGGCTGCAGGCACTACGGCGTAAATGCTAAGACTATAAAGGAGGATGAGGATACATTTAAAGAAAGGCTTGATGAGGGCAATCTGATAGTCGTAAATGTCGGTCCGGGAGATTTCACAGACAATGGACATTTTATGGTGATCACAGGCTATGATGATGAGGGCTTTACTATAAATGATCCAAACAGTATCATAAAGAGCAATACCCACTGGCAGTTTGAGAGGCTGAGTTCGCAGATCAGGGCTGCATGGAGGATGTTTGTGTAGATAATAGCAGCACATGAATTTATGCTGATGTTTGTGATGCATATGGAAAAATTAAAAAATAAGAAATAATAAAACCTGCTGTGTCATGTTTGTCTGATACAGCAGGTTTTTTATTAAATTCATGAATAATCATAAATGAGGGGCAAAATACCTTTTGACCCCTCATATCATTAGTATAGTGTACTAAATTTATACGGACTAATAATAAACAGTAAAATATGGTATGCAGATTATAGCAATTGAATACCATGCTCCTCACATTCCTTAATTGTCTCCTCAGGCCACAGCGAGCTCTGTACCTCACCGATATGAGCCTTTCTGAGGAAGAACATACAGATTCGTGATTGTCCGATTCCGCCTCCGATAGTGTACGGAAGCTCCTTGTTGAGGATAGCCTTCTGGAATGGAAGCTTGGCACGCTCAGGACATCCGGCCTTGTCAAGCTGCTCCTTCAGAGATTTTTCATCTACACGGATACCCATTGATGAAAGCTCAAGTGCGATATCAAGAACAGGATAGTATACGATGATATCAGCGTTTAAAGCCCAGTCGTCATAGTCAGGGGCACGTCCGTCGTGAGGCTCTCCGTTTGCAAGCTTGTCACCAATCTGCATTACACAGATTGCACCCTTTGCCTTTGCAAAATAATACTCGCGCTCCTTTGGAGTATTGTCCGGGAACATTTCCTCAAGCTCTGATGTGGTGACAAAGGTGATATCCTTTGGCAGAATCAAATCTATGTAGTCGTACTGTATAGCCATGTACTGCTCGGTCTTGCGCAGGCATTTGTATACTGTCTTTACTGTTTCCTCAAGGAAATCTAAGTTTCTGTCCTCCTTGCGGATGACCTTTTCCCAGTCCCACTGGTCAACAAATATAGAGTGGATATTGTCAGTCTCCTCATCACGTCTTATGGCATTCATATCTGTGTAGATGCCCTCGCCGAGAGAGAAGCCGTATTTCTTTAATGCATATCTCTTCCACTTGGCAAGAGAGTGAACGACCTCAGCCTCCTTGTCACCCTGCTCAAGGATGCCGAAGGTAACAGGTCTCTCATATCCGTTTAAGTTATCGTTTAAGCCTGTGGTAGGATCAACGAAAAGCGGTGCTGAAACACGTGTCAGGGAAAGACGCTGTGCGAGCATGCCCTGGAAGAAATCCTTAACAGTCTTGATGGCAAGCTGTGTATCGTGAAGATTCAGTGCCGAAGAATAGTTCTTTGGTATTGTTAATTTGCTCATTTTCGATTAAACCTCGTTGTATTATTAATTTTTAAATAAAATTCCTTTAACCTGATTATTATATCACAATTTTTCTAGAAAGATAGTCCATAATATGATAAAATTAGATAGTTTAAAGAGAAACAATATCGTTTTACCTTATTTTTATGTGTTTAAGGTGTTAATGAAAGGTAGTAGATTTATATGAGAAAAAGAGATATGACCTTTGCTTCGGCGGTGCTTGAGGCAATAGATGCTATTTTAGCTCTTGCGTATATAGGCTTACAGATTTATTATGGAGTGTGCTATCACATACAGGTATTTAAGTTTGTGGCCAATATACTTGTGCTTTTGCTTGTATACATTGCAATCACATGGCTGCAGCATTATCCGGAAAAGCTCAATCACATAGCAGCGGAGCTGTGTGTGGGCAATATCAGAAAGTATTCACTCAGGCTTTTGATGTTTGTAAAGCTTGTTTTTACTGCGGGGCTTTTGGTGCCATGCGTGTGTGATGCGTTTGGAATAGCAATCCGCGATGTATACAGCCTCATTATGATAGGGCTCATCCTTGTGGTGTCGGCATATTATGAGTACAGGATATTTCAGGAAATAAAGTCATTGCGGAAATAATATAGGAGAAATAAAATGCAGCTTAGTATAGAAGAAGTTAAAAAACTGGATAGTAACAGCTATCAGATAATAGATATAAGAAGTGAGGAAGAGGTGGCGCACGGTGCCATAAAGGGAGCACTCAATATTCAGGCAGAGGAAATAGAGTCAGATGAGAGGGTGCTGCATGATAAGAAGCTTGTAATAGTCTGCAGCCGTGGTAAGACGAGTGTGGATGTGGCAGAGTATCTCACAGAAAAAGGTTTTGATGCGGCAAGCTTAAAGGGAGGCTATATAAGCTGGCTGCTTGATGCCATGAAAGAGGATGAGGTGGCAGAGCGCGATATAAAGGCAGATGTGGAGCAAAGCATCAGAAAGAAATTTAAGAAATCCATCTGGCGCAAGTTTACAAAGGCGATAAACACATATGAGCTTGTAAAACCGGGGGATAAGATTGCAGTATGTATCTCGGGAGGTAAGGATTCCATGCTCATGGCAAAGCTGTTTCAGGAGCTTAAGCATCACAATAAGTTTGATTTTGATGTGAAGTTTCTCGTCATGGACCCGGGCTACAATGAGGCAAACAGACATGTCATAGAGGAAAACTGCAGGAACCTTGGCATCCCTGCCACTATTTTTGAGTCAGATATATTTGATGCTGTATATGATATCGAAAAATCGCCATGCTATTTATGTGCGAGGATGAGAAGAGGACATCTGTATGCATTTGCAAAGGAGCTGGGCTGCAACAAAATTGCGCTCGGACATCATTATGATGATGTTATAGAGACGATACTCATGGGCATGCTCTACGGTGCACAGGTACAGACCATGATGCCTAAGCTTCACAGTACAAACTTTGAGGGCATGGAGCTTATCAGGCCTCTTTACCTGGTCAGGGAGGACGATATCAAGGCATGGCGTGATTACAACGGTCTGCATTTCATACAGTGTGCCTGCAAGTTTACAGATACCTGTACCACCTGCAATAATGAGGAAAACCGTTCAAAGCGTGTTGAGATAAAGCAGCTCATCGCTAATCTTAAAAAGGTGAATCCTTTTGTCGAGGCAAATATATTTAAGAGCGTGGAGAATGTAAATCTAGCTACGGTTGTAGCATATAAAAAGGATGGCATAAAGCACAGCTTCCTAGATCACTATGATGAATAAGACAGATATATTTCAGGAGGGCATTGTATGGCAGATATCATGGATTATATTGACTGGCGTGGAGACATAGGCTTTGATGAGGTGCATGTAAATGAGGTGGACGGACTGATTTTTTCACAGCTTATTTATGTGCAGATGAAGCCATATATGCCGGATGCAAAGAAGTCATACCTTACGATAAAACAGCTTTCAAGTCTTTACTGCGCGGATCATAGTGATGATGAGATTGAGCAGATGCCTAATCTTTTCCGCCATTCCGCGAGGCTGCTTCAAAAGCTGGCGCACTCAAGGCGCTATGCTGACTGCATTTTGAGATATTATATATACGATATAAGTGAAAAAGAGGAGTCGCAGTTTTCTGCGGTTACGATAGAACTGCCTGACGGCACATATTTCATTTCCTACAGTGGTACAGACCATTCCGTGGTCGGCTGGAAGGAAAACTTTAATCTAAGCTATCTCGATGAGACACCGGGACAGAACAAGGCGAAAAAATATTTAAAGCAGGTGGCAGCATATATATGCAATGATGATAGGGGCATAAATGAAAAAGCCATAAATGATAAAGCTTTAGATGATGAAAATATCAACAATAAAAGCATCAATACAAGAAAGCTGTGGATAGGCGGACACTCAAAGGGTGGAAATCTGGCAGTGTTTGCCGCCATGCATGTGGATAAAGAGGTGCAGGATGTCATTATTAAGGTGTTTAATTTTGACGGACCGGGCTTCAATCACAAGATGATATATACGGCAGGCTACAAAAGAATTTTTGACAGAATAGAGACATTTCTGCCACAGTCGTCTATTGTTGGCTTATTGCTTGAACATGTGGACGATTATGAGGTGGTAAGAAGCCGTAATTCGGGTCCGCTGCAGCATGATGCTTTTTCATGGGAGATAATGGGCGGAAGTATAATAAAGGCGGATGGGCTGGACAAAAACAGTGTGCGCCTTGACAAGACACTCAGAAACTGGATAGGCAGCATGGATGAGGCGCAGCGAAAGCAGTTTGTAAATGTGCTTTTTTCAATAGCATCAGACTCCAATTTTGAGAACCTTGACCAGATGTCATTTAAGCAGCTCATTGAGATGATAAAGGCTGCCGATGAGCTGTCAAAGGCTGACTGGAGCATGCTTAAGGATACAGTAAGACTCCTGATTTCTGCCGGTGTCGGCGTGGTCAGGGATGAAAAGGAGAAATAAATGTTAAATCAGTTTTCAAGAACACAGCTTTTGCTTGGAAAAGAGGCGATGGATAGGCTAAAGGGCGCAAGAGTCGCAGTATTTGGAATAGGAGGAGTGGGCGGATATGTCTGCGAGGCACTAGTCAGAAGCGGCGTGGGAGCGATTGACCTTATCGATGATGACAAGGTGTGTCTTACAAACCTAAACAGGCAGATAATCGCAACCCGAAAGACCATAGGAAAATACAAGACAGATGTGATGGAGGAGAGGATTCATGATATTAATCCTGATGTCAGTGTCGTGACACACAGGTGCTTCTTTTTGCCGGAAAATGCTGATGAATTTCCGTTTGAAGAGTATGATTATATAGTTGACGCGGTTGATACGGCCACAGCAAAGATTGCGCTTGTCATGAAGGCACAGGAGAAAAATGTCCCTATCATAAGCAGTATGGGAGCGGGAAATAAGTTGGATGCAAGTGCATTTAAGGTGGCTGATATATATAAGACCAGCATGTGTCCTCTTGCAAAGGTCATGCGCCGTGAGCTTAAAAAACGTGGCGTGAAAAAGCTCAAGGTGGTATACTCTGAGGAGAAGCCTACAAGACCGATAGAGGATATGTCTATAAGCTGCAGAACTAACTGCATCTGCCCGCCGGGTGCCGAACACAAGTGCACAGAGCGCAGGGATATTCCCGGAAGCCTTGCATTTGTACCATCAGTGGCAGGACTTATCATCGCAGGCGAGGTGGTACAGGACATAGCCTTTGACAGGGTATGATGAAGAATACAATTACGAAAAGAGAGGAATAAAAATGCCAGTATTTGATTTTAGCGATACACCGGTAGCAAACGAGCATCCGGAGTGTACATATGAGACATTTCATTCGACAGAGACCAAGGCATCGGCCGATAAACCGATTGTTGTGATAGACAATAAGCAAAAGGAATGGGCGCATCATGCGCTCGGTATGTTTACAAATCCGATAAAGCGTACATCCTTTGAATTTGAGGATGGTGACGGGGTGACCAGTGCAGATATCCTGCGCATTGATTCCCGCTTCGTTAGCCTTTTTAAGTGGCTTGGCGAAAATCACATAAAGGTACAGCTTTCAGGAGCCAATACACCTGACGGATACGCAGTATACAGGGTGAGGGAGGTGTCTCTCGGCAGAGGCACAAAGCTGTCTGCAGAGGACGGATTCCTGCAGTATATGATGGAAAGGCTCTTTGCCAGCACCATGCCTGAGGATGAACCTGACCTCGATGATTACGAGGAAGAGGGTGACAGCATGAAGCTCACCAGTATACAGAGCATCACAGATTTCATGACCTGTGCAGGCCGTACACTGCCTGACAATATACTGCTGTGGGCCAGAAGAAATCTGGCAGTTGCGCGTTCAAGCGAGGTATCACCTGAGGAGAGACGCCATGCGCAGAGAGCACTTTCCATCATGATGAATATCCAGTGGAAGGGAAATTACTTTGAGGCAATTGACCCTGTGGAGGCAAGGCGCATACTCGATGAGGAGCTCTATGGCATGGAGAGCGTGAAGCAGAGAATCATTGAGACCATTATCCAGATAAACAGGACTCATACACTTCCTGCCTATGGACTGCTGCTCTGTGGACCGGCAGGAACCGGAAAGTCACAGATTGCATATGCTGTTGCACGTATACTCAAGCTTCCATGGACCACACTCGATATGAGCTCAATAAATGATGCGGAGCAGCTCACAGGAAGCTCAAGAATCTATTCAAACGCAAAGCCGGGAATCATTATGGAGGCATTTTCACAGGCGGGAGAGTCAAATCTTGTATTTATCATCAATGAGCTCGACAAGGCCTCAAGCAAAAACGGCAACGGAAATCCGGCAGATGTGCTTTTGACACTGCTTGACAATCTTGGCTTTACAGACAACTATATGGAGTGTATGGTGCCGACCGTCGGAGTATATCCGATTGCAACAGCCAATGATAAATCCCAGATTTCTGCACCGCTTATGTCACGTTTTGCAGTGATTGATATTCCGGACTATACCGATGAAGAGAAGAAGGTCATCTTCCAGAGATTTGCCCTGCGCAAGGTATTTGAGCGAATGGGAATGAAGGAGGAGGAGTGCGTTCTCACAGAGGACGGACTTGATGCAGTGATTAAGCTTCACGAGAACACATCGGGCATAAGAGATCTCGAGCAGGCTGCAGAGCATCTGGCAGCAAATGCACTTTATCAGATAGAGGTTGATAAGGTAAAGCAGGTGGTATTTGACGCTGAGGCTGTTTTTGAGCTTTTAGGCTAGCAGGATATATTACGGATACAGGAATTGTTACGAAAATAAAAGGAGATTGTCAGGATGAGAGAATTTGGAAAATCCAGAAAATTAGATAATGTGCTTTATGATGTAAGAGGACCGGTGGTGGATGAGGCGGCCCGCATGGAGGAAAACGGCACAAATGTGTTGAAGCTCAATATAGGAAATCCTGCGCCGTTTGGCTTCAGGACACCTGATGAGGTGATATATGATATGTCTCGCCAGCTCACGGACTGTGAGGGGTATTCCAACTCCAAGGGACTTTTTTCTGCAAGAAAAGCAATTATGCAATATGCACAGCTCAAAAAGCTTCCTAATGTGACGGTTGAGGATATCTACACCGGAAACGGAGTCAGCGAGCTTATAAACTTAAGCATGTCAGCGCTTCTTGACAATGGTGATGAGGTGCTGGTGCCGGCACCGGACTATCCGCTTTGGACAGCCTGCGTTACACTTGCGGGAGGCACGGCAGTGCACTATATCTGTGATGAGCAGTCAGAGTGGTATCCGGACATAGAGGATATCAAAAAGAAGATTACAGACAAGACAAAGGCAATCGTAATAATAAACCCTAATAACCCTACAGGAGCACTCTATCCAAGGGAGGTGCTGCAGCAGATAGTTGATGTGGCAAGAGAACACGAGCTCATGATTTTTTCGGATGAGATATATGACAGACTTGTGATGGATGACTATGAGCATGTGTCTATTGCGTCGCTTGCACCGGACCTCTTCTGTGTGACCTTTAGCGGTCTTTCTAAGTCACATATGATAGCAGGCTATCGTATCGGATGGATGGTTTTAAGCGGCAACAAGGCGCTCGGAAAGGACTATATCGAGGGTCTCAACATGCTCTCAAACATGCGTCTTTGCTCGAATGTTCCGGCGCAGTCGATAGTGCAGACCGCTTTAGGCGGATATCAGAGTGTAGGCGAGTATATTGTGCCGGGCGGACGAATCTATGAGCAGAGAGAGTACGTCTACAAGGCATTAAACGATATACCGGGAATTTCGGCAGTAAAGCCAAAGGCAGCATTTTACATATTCCCAAAGATTGATACTGCAAGGTTCAACATCACAAACGATGAACAGTTTGCACTCGATCTGCTTCGTGAGAAGAAGATACTCATCATCCACGGCGGCGGCTTCAACTGGGATAAGCCGGATCACTTCAGAGTGGTATATCTGCCTCGAACAGAGATATTAAAGGATGCCACAGGCAAGCTTGCAGACTTTTTGTCTTCATATAAGCAGAAATAATTATTGGCATAGATAATTATAAAACATATGATATAAAACATATAACATAAAACATATAAGCTCCGGCACAGAAAACTTTTTGTTCTGACCGGAGTTTTTATATTATGCTGTAATATTTTTTAAAAGTAACCTACCTGTAACTTTACATAATGTATTATACACTTGTATCGCGGGGCGGCTGCACTTTAGATGGCAGACCGCACAGCACTCAAAAATGCATAGAGAAGAAAAGGAGAATTAAATGGAACTGCTTAGAGTAGAACACTTATCAAAAATATACGGAGCCGGAGAAAATCAGGTCAAGGCTCTGGACGATGTGTCATTGAGCGTGGAAAAGGGAGAGTTTGTGGCAATTGTCGGGGCGAGCGGCTCCGGAAAATCCACACTGCTTCATCTGCTTGGAGGTGTTGACAGACCAACAAGCGGAAAGGTGTATATAAACGGCACTGATATCTTTGCAATGAATGATGATGAGCTTGCCATATTCAGAAGAAGACAGGTGGGTATCATTTATCAGTTTTATAATCTGATACCTATATTAAATGTGGAGGAAAACATGGCAATTCCGATGGAGCTTGATGGAAGAAAGGTGGAAAAAGCACAGATGGATGACATGCTTTTGCGCCTTGGACTTACAGAGAGACGTACTCATTTGCCAAATGAGCTATCAGGAGGACAGCAGCAGCGCACATCTATAGGAAGAGCCCTGATTACGAGACCGTCTATAGTGCTAGCGGATGAGCCGACCGGAAACCTGGATACCAAGGCAAGCAACGAGATTATGCATCTCTTAAAGACCTCAAACCGTGAGCTCAACCAGACAATCATTATGATTACACACAATATGGAGCTTGCAAAAGCGGCTGACCGCACAATAATGATAGAGGATGGTAAAATCAGATGAATTTGATGAAGACACTCACATTAAAAAACTTAAAGCTCAACAGGAAAAGAACTATTGTCACGATAGTCGGAATAATTCTTGCAACAGCGCTTTTGTCGGCGCTTGTCACACTTGTGTCAAGCTTTCAGTACAGTATGATTGAATACCAGAAGCAAAAGGACGGCGACTTTCATGTGAAATTTTCGAATGTGAAAATGTCTGAGCTTTCGGAGTTTAAAAACAACAGAAATATTGAAAGCACATTTGAGACAATGGGAATGGGCTTTGCAAAGCTAGACGGCTGCAAGAATGAGGATAAGCCGTATGCATATGTCATGGCAACAGATGAGGCCGGCTTTGAGAGAGGCTGCTTTAAACTGATAGAGGGCCGCATGGCAAAAAATGAGGATGAGATAGTCATTCCAAGGCACTTAAAGACAAACGGACGAATCGACATAAAGGTGGGAGATGAGATAACACTGGATGTCGGAAAGCGATATGATTCAAACACCGAAGGTGTCATATCGGAAAACTGCGCATATGAGCATGAGGCAGAGACACTTACCGATACTGTGACAAAGCACTACAAGGTGGTAGGCATCATGGAAAGACCGGGCTATGGAATGGAGGACTATAGTGCCGCCGGATATACATTTGTCACATACTCTGATGAACTGGCAGCAATTGATAACGGCACAAAGAGTGAGGCAAGCGAAGCTGACACTACACTCACAGTGTACAGCAGATACACTCAAAAGGCTTTAAGAAACAAGGATGCTGTGACTGCAGATATAATTGGTGTGGATGAAAAGCTGTTTGAGAAAGCAAATAATTCATCTGTTGAAATGTCTTCTGAGGAAAGTGACAGGTTCCTTAAAGAGATGGAAAATGCAAAATATGATATATATATGAATGGATACCTTATAAACTATGAGTGCGTTTTCCCGATTGACGGTTCATTTAAAGCACTGTTTACAGTGGCTGCTGTTGTGGCTTTGATAATCATACTGACATCAGTGTACTGTATCAAAAACAGCTTCAACATATCAATCACTGAAAAAATCAGGCAGTATGGCATGCTTGCAAGCGTGGGTGCTACGAGGCGACAGATAAAAAGCAGCGTTAAGACAGAGGCAGCAATGCTTGGAGTGGTTGGTATTCCTGTAGGTACCATGAGTGGTATTTTGGCATCGCTTATACTTGTCAAGGTAGTAAATGCGCTGTCAGCAGGCTGGCTTAACGTTGCTTTGAGCTTTCACACATCACTGCCTGCACTTATTCTTGCTGTGATACTGAGTATAGCAACCATTTATTTCTCAGCAACAGGCAGTGCAAGAAGGGCTGCAAAGGTCACACCGCTTGAAGCAATAAGAAACACAAAGGAGATTAAAATAAAGTCAGCAAAGCTTAAGACACCGGCGATTATAGGCAGAATCTGGGGTATCGGAGGTGTTATCTCATATAAGAATATAAAGAGGAACAATAAAAAGTACAGAACCACAGTGACATCTATTGTCATCTGTTCAGTAACCTTTATTGTGATATCATACTTTATGTCTATGGCCTTTAGCGTTGTTGGGATGTCATATGCATCAGCAGATTACAATATTGGAATAAATATGTCATGTAAAAAAGACATTGATATTGAAAAGTTCTCTAAGCTTTTGAGTGGCATTGAAGGAGCTGAGGATTATCTGGTTGGAGCAGGCTATGATTTCGATGTCAGTAAGCCGGAGTATACAAAGGAATATGGAGAGTATTGCAGGCAGCTTTATGATGACAGTGAGGATGTCTCGCAAATGTTTTTAATCACGGTTTTGGATGACAAATCGTATGATAAGTATGCGTCTGACGCAGACATAAAAAATGCAGCTGCAGGAGCAATTCTTGTGAATAAATGCACATTTGATGTGTATAATGAGAATAGCTCTAAATACGTCAAAAAAGAGATGGAGCTGTACAAATATAAAGCAGGAGATACAATTGAGTGTGGCTACAATGTGTATGATGATGCTTCTTCTGATGATAATGCAGCAGAAGGCGATACTGAAAGCAGCACAGATGATAATAATGCAGTGGAAGGTGATACTGAAAGCGGCACAGAGGATAACAGTGGATACGTTGACGAGGAAACAATAAATAACGGAGTCAGAAAGACTGTGGATGTAACTATTGCAGGTGTCACAGACAAGGTACCAATCGGTTATAAGGGCTACAGCAACACGCTTTTGTTTATGAACCAAAAAGGTTTTGAAAGCCTATGGGGTGACGGCAAGAACGGTAATGAGATTAAACCGGGATATGCGTCATATTTAGCATATGTGGTTGCAGAAAATGCAGATGAATATCAGGATACATTCGAAAAGGAGACGGAAGGAAATCCTGAGTATTCGCAGATTAGTTTTTATGTCAGCAATCTGGATAAGCAGATGCGCGATGAAAAGTCACTCTTTACACTGCTTGGAGTATTTGCATACGGACTTATTGTAGTCATCGCCTTAATAGGAATCACAAATATCATCAATACCTTAAGTACCGGAATGGAGCTTAGAAGCCGCGAGTTTGCCACATTAAGAAGCATTGGAATGACAGATAAGCAGTTTGTGGGAATGGTCAGACTCGAGAGTGTGTTTATATCTGTGAAGGCGCTTGTAATAGGAGTACCGCTTGGTATTTTAATAAGCTATCTCTTATGTGTTATGATGAACAGGATGGATGATGCAATCATTTATGAACCGCCGTATAAAGCAATTATATTGTGTATATTGGTTGTAATAATGCTGATTTATGCTATCATGAAACTATCAATGACGAAGCTTAGACACAATAACATTATTGAGACGATCAAGAATGAAAATCTGTAGGAAATGCGGGAGTTGATATGAAAAAAATACTTCTCATAGAGGACAACAAAGGAATAACAGAGGGACTGTGTGATACCTTTACAGAACCTGAATATGAGCTTTTGACAGCAGGCAATTTAAACGAGGCTGGGGCACTTTTGAGTGAGCACCCCGGCCTTGTGCTGCTTGATGTGTCGCTTCCGGATGGGAACGGCTTTGATTTTTACAGCGAAAGGCTGGAAAAAGAAAAAACACCGGTGATTTTTCTTACCGCAAGGGATGAGGAAAATGATATAGTAAAGGGACTCGAGCTTGGAGCGGAGGATTACATCACAAAGCCTTTTTCCGTAAGAGAGCTTGTGGCGAGGGTAAACCGCGTATTTTTACGAAGGAAAAGTGATGACAGCTCATCTGTCATACACGCAGGAAGCATAAGCTATGATTTGGACAAAAAGGAAGCAAGAAGGGCTGGACAGGTGATTGCTCTTTCAAGTCTTGAAAACCGTATACTTGATCTGCTTTTTACTAATCACGACAAGGCTGTGTCCAGAAATGCCGTGCTTGACAGCATCTGGGAGGCGACAGGCAACGATGTGTATGACCATACAGTGACTGTCTATATGAAGCGCATCAGGGCAAAGCTTGGTGAGGATGTGATAAAGACTGTGAAGGGAATCGGGTATCGTGTTGATTCAGATGAAGCTCTTTAAACAGTATCGGCTGACAGAGACAGTTCCCGGGGGAAAGCATGAGAAAGAAGAAATATAATTTAGAGAACAGAAAACATTTTGTGTATTTTGCGATAATATATACATGTATATGTGTGACGGTTATGGCTTTTACCGTCTTTTTTCAGTACAGGGCATATACGAAAAACTATAACATCACAGTGGCTAAGCTATGTGCACTCATTCATGAAAAATATCCCGATGTATCAGATGGCAGTATAGCCGGGATTCTAAATGACAGCAGCTTCGACAGAGATTATACTAATTTAAAAAGCGCAGAGACGCTCTTAAAAAAATACGGCATTGATATGGAAAAGGATTCTGCGGTTTTGTCAAATGAAAAAGCGCTTAAAGGAGCGCTTTGGCTAGACATATTTCTTGTTGTGCTTTTTGCAGGGGGCTTTTGCCTTTACATTGTGCTTATAAGATTTAGCTTTAAAAGACAGGTCAGACAGGCTGCGGATTATCTGCGCCGCATAAATCAGGGAGACTACAGACTTGTTATGGCAGATAGCACAGAGGGGGAGCTTTCTATACTAAAGGGAGAGCTTTACAAGACAGCGATCTATTTGAGGGAGTCTGCGGAAAATGCAAAGGTAGACAAGCTTTTGCTAAAGGATGCGCTTTCTGACATATCGCATCAGCTTAAGACACCGCTCACATCACTTTCGATAAATCTGGAAAATCTGGAAGGAAATCCTGATATGTCATCTGAAAACAGAAACAGGATAATGCGCAGGGCAAAGCGCGATGTGGATAATATATCGCATATGGTGCAGGCTATCTTAAAGCTCTCAAGGCTTGAAGCGGATGTTGTGGAGTTTGATGAGAAGGATACGCTGCTGTCTGAAATTGTGTCTGAGGCAGCTGACAATGTTATGGCACTTTGTGATTTGAGAGACATAAGGCTGTCCATAGATGAAGGCTCTGATAAGGATGCCTGTATACATGCTGATGCATACTGGCAGTGTGAGGCCATTACAAACATAGTAAAAAATGCAGTGGAGCACGCAGAGAGTGAGGTAAAGATAGGCTTTTACAGGTATGAGATGTATGCAGAGATAACAGTGCAAAACGATGGAGAAGCCATAAGTGATGAGGACAAAAAGCATATTTTTACGCGTTTTTACAGCGGCAGCGGACAGCCGGCAGACAGCATCGGCATAGGACTTTCGCTCGCGGAAGCAATTGTGCGTCATGACAATGGATATATCCTTGTGGAGGATTGTAAAAAAGATGTATTAAATGAAAAAAATGAATGCAGTGGCACACGCTTTGTGGTAAGATATTTGTGATAAGTTGAGAAAAATTATCAATAAATACACTAGGAAGCGATAAAATGACACTAAAAGAACTTGGCATAGGACAGAGTGCCAGAATACTTACAGTAGGCGGTGAGGGCGCACTGCGCCAGCATTTCCTGGATATGGGAGTAATCCCAAAGGCCGAAGTAACAGTTATCAAATTTGCACCGATGGGAGACCCGATGGAGCTTCAGGTGCACGGCTATGAGCTCACATTGAGGCTTGATGATGCGGCACAGATTGAGGTAGAATTAATTGACAGCCGTTCAAGAAAGCATGAGGGTCCTAAAAAGATAAGCAACACAGCCCATCCCGGACTTGGTGAGGAGGGCAAATACCATGTGAAGGGCAGTGGCAATCCCCTTCCGGATGGTGAGAAGCTCACATACGCACTTGTGGGAAACCAAAACTGCGGCAAGACAACACTTTTCAACCAGCTTACAGGCTCAAACCAGCATGTGGGCAATTTCCCGGGAGTGACGGTGGACAGAAAGGATGGCTCTATTAAAGAACATCCGGATACATCAATCACAGATTTACCGGGCATTTACTCAATGAGCCCATATACGAATGAGGAGATTGTGTCGAGAAACTTTGTGCTCGATAACAAGCCAAAGGCCATAATAAATATCGTAGATGCGACAAATATCGAGAGAAACCTGTATCTGACCATGCAGCTTCTTGAGATGGATATACCAATGGTTATCGCTCTAAATATGATGGATGAGGTGACGGCAAACTCAGGCTCAATCGATGTAAATAAAATCGAGGGACTTTTAGGAGTGCCTGTTGTACCGATTTCTGCCGCAAAGAATCAGGGTGTTGATGAGCTGGTGCGCCATGCAATACACATTGCAAAGTATCAGGAGCGCCCGGGCAGACAGGATTTCTGTGATGAGAATGATTTTGGCGGTGCCGTGCACAGATGTATACACGCGGTCAGCCACCTGATTGAGGATCATGCAAAGCTCGCCGGAGTTCCGATTCGCTTTGCTGCTACCAAAATTATCGAGGGAGATGCACTTATATTAGAGCAGCTTCATCTTGATGAGAATGAGAAAGAGGCAATAGAGCATCTGATTGTCCAGATGGAGAAGGAGCGAGGCCTTGACAGAAGCGCTGCAATTGCGGATATGCGCTTTACATTTATTGAGAAAATATGCGAGAGCACCGTGGTAAAACCGAAGGAGAGCAGGGAGCGTATCAGAAGTGAACGCATCGACCGTGTTCTTACAGGCAAATACACGGCAATACCGTGCTTTATAGTGATAATGCTTGCTGTATTTTATCTCACCTTCAACGTAATCGGAGCAGGACTTCAGTGGCTTTTGGAGCAGGGCATAGGAGCACTGACCGCACTGACGGATAAGGCACTCACAGCGGAAGGCGTGAATGAGGTGCTGCACGGACTGGTAATAGACGGCATCTTTCAGGGTGTCGGAAGCGTATTAAGCTTTTTGCCGATTATCGTGACACTGTTCTTTTTCTTATCCCTCATGGAGGACAGCGGATACATAGCGAGGGTTGCGTTCTTCATGGACAAGCTCCTTCGTAAGATAGGACTTTCAGGACGAAGCATAGTACCAATGCTCATAGGCTTCGGCTGTACGGTGCCAGCTGTCATGGCGACACGTACACTGCCAAGTGAGAGAGACCGTCGAATGACTATACTCCTCACACCGTTTATGAGCTGTTCGGCAAAATTGCCAATTTATGCATTCTTTGTTAGTGCATTTTTCCCGAAGCATGGCGGACTTGTCATGGGAGGACTGTACTTCCTTGGAATAATTGTCGGAATACTTTTCGCATTTATCTACAGAAAGACTTTGTTCAGGGGTGACGCAGTGCCATTTGTCATGGAGCTGCCAAACTACAGGATGCCGGGCGCCAAGAATGTGTGTCAGCTCCTCTGGGAAAAGGCAAAGGACTTTTTGCAGAAGGCATTTACAGTAATACTTATTGCCACAATGCTTATATGGTTCTTACAGAGCTTTGACATACACTTTAACATGGTAACAGACTCAAAGGACAGCATGCTTGCCGCTATTTCAAGTGTTATCGTGCCTGTCTTTAAGCCTCTGGGCCTCGGAGACTGGCGTATATGCACATCACTTATCAGCGGACTCATGGCAAAGGAGAGTGTGGTATCAACACTTGAGATACTGTTTGGCGGAACGGTTACGACAGCACTCACAACACTTTCAGCCGCATCTCTTCTGGTGTTCTCGCTGCTCTACAGTCCTTGCGTGGCTGCTATAGCATCCATAAAGAGAGAGCTGGGTGCAAAGTGGGCAGTCAGCGTGGTGCTTTTGCAGTGTGCGATTGCATGGGTGGCAGCATTTATTGTAAGAGTTATTGGACTGCTTGTGATGTAATTAAAAACAGACTATTCAGAACCACTGAGAACCAAAAAGATGATGTGTCATGCTTGCATGTAAGCAACAGGTTTTCTTGTTCTCAAGGTGGTTCTGAATAGTTACAAAAAATATAAAAGGAGATATGTGATGGAGATTAAACTGGAAAATGAATCACTTGAGCTCACGATAAACAGCTTCGGAGCAGAGCTTAAAAGCATCACCGGCAAGGAAACAGGTACACAGTATCTGTGGGATGCCGATGAGAAATACTGGAAGAGAAGCGCACCGGTGCTTTTCCCGTTTGTCGGCAGCTTAAAGGACAAGAAGTTTACCGTTGATGGGACAGATTATCCGATGGGACAGCACGGCTTTGCAAGGGATATGGAGTTTGAGCTTGTGTCACAGACAAAGGATGAGGCATGGTTTTTACTTAAATCAAATGATGAGACTCTTGCAAAATATCCGTTTGAGTTTGTGCTCGAAATCGGCTATAAGCTCTCAGGCAGTGAGATAAAAGTGACCTGGAGGGTGACTAATCCTGCGAAAAAGGATTTACTTTTCTCAATAGGTGGTCATCCGGCATTTATGTGTCCGGTCGCAGAGCAGGGAAAGCAGTCAGACTATTATCTGAAGCTTGACACAGACAAAGCAATCACCTACGGACTTATCTGTGAAGGAGGACTTTTAGACAAGGATGACAATCTGCTTAATGTGGATGTGGATGGATACTGTCAGATAGATGAGCATATGTTTGATAAGGATGCGCTCATAATCGAAAACAGACAGGCTTCAAAGGTGAGCCTGTGTACACCGGATAAGAAGCCATATCTTACGGTGTCCTTTGATGCGCCTTTATTTGGTCTGTGGTCACCGGCAGGAATGGGAGCACCGTTTATCTGTATTGAGCCGTGGTACGGCCGATGCGACAGAGCAGGCTTTGTCGGAGAATTAAAGGACAGGGAGTATGGTAATTCGCTGGCACAGGGTGAGAAATTTGAGAAGTCATATACGATTGCAATTGAGCTGTAGATTTTCTTGTTCTCAATGTGACTTAAGACTTAAATAGTTACAAACAAAAATATAAGATATAGTTAGAATCATGGGACTGCGATATATTGTAGTCCCATGATTTTTGTATTGACAAAATGCAAGATATGAAATATATTATACTTAACTAGTGACTAATAAACAGTAGAGTGTTAATCAGTAGAGAGGGTGTTATAATGCAAAAGCAAAATTCAAAAAAGAAATTTTTGGAGAAACTTTATATTAGCTTATCATTTTATTTTGGGGATGATGACTGTGATAGTTTAATTAAAGACTATGAAGAATGGTTCGAAAATGAAGAAATGGCTGAAAAAAGCGAGTACGAAATATGTTCCGGCTTAGGAAAACCGTTTGATATCGCGAGAAATTTATACAAAGATTCAAAAGAAGGAAAAGAGCATACGTTTCCATTGAAGAGTAGTGTTTTATTACAGACAATTGCCACGCTGGTTATATATTATGTGCTATGCGTCAGTTTGTTAAGATACTTTGATAAAAACGGCTGGAATTTTTATCCGGTTGCTCTGATAGCTAATGTTCTAGTATTTGTTGCAGGTTTGTTTATTCTTAAAAAATCAAAATTAACATGTGATATGCAATTTAAAAACCATCTGTTATTAATCGGATTATTCTTTTTTATTTTATTAACAGAGGTATTTCTGGTAATGAAAAATAATGAGGCTGGCTTAGGGAGTTATTATGTGGTATTAGTTACAACAGCTATAATTATTCTGAGTTGTATTATTATTTACATCATCTTAAAGAAATATATAATAAACAGGAAATTGGGTTTTATAACGATATTTCATATACTTGGTATTATTACCTGTTTAATGTATTTTATAAATCAGTTACATATGTTTTATATAGAAAGAACGCTTGGGCTTGAAAAAATAATAGCATATAGTAGTTTATTATATATTCAGACACTGATTTTGGGGACAATTTTATTGTTAAAATTAAAATTTGAGAGGAAATCATAAATGGATTCACAGCTAAAAAGAGGAATCTTAAATATATGTATTTTACAGCTTTTAAAACAAGAAGACAGATATGGATACGATATAATTAAAATATTGCAGGGACTTTTTCCGGATACAGATGAAAGCACTATTTATGCCATTCTAAGAAGACTGAATAAAGGAGGGTTGACGGAAGTATATTACAGTGAAAAATCATTGGGACCACAGAGAAAATATTATAAAATAGTAGAAAAGGGGGAATTATATTTAAAAGAAAACATAGCTTCCTGGAATGAGATAGTAAGGATTTTTCACGAACTTGAAATAATGTAATTGATGGAACATTTAAAATTACTTGTTCAGATGAAGGAACAATAAGCGATAATAATTAACTATACATGTATTTGAAAAGCAGGTGTATCGGCATATATAGCATAACGCTATATGTGCCTTGGTGCACCTGCCTTTTTCATGCCTGCCTGAAGCAGCCATTTCTGATCAATTTTCTTAAGATCTTCACCGAATCTGACATGCAGCCGAACTGAGCCTTCGAGCTGCTCGATATGTTCAATGGTGCCCTTGCCGAACTTTGGATGATTGACATCGTCATTGATATTAAATTTTACAGTACTGTTTTTCTTTTTGCGGTATTCCTGCTCGCGTGAATATGTGTCGCGGATAGGAATACTCTTGTCAGTAATTTTCTTTTTGAGAACCTTATCATAATCGTGCTTAATAAGTCCTTCACCGGCTTTGTAGTAAGGAGTGGGAGCTGCTCCGATAAGTGAGCAGCAGTATTTCCACGCACTTCCGTGGATGCCGGGCTGCCAGTTGTATTTGTCCGGAATGTCCATATTGTACTGCATATAGTGGGCATATTCGTGCTTATATAAATCCATTCTGTCATCCTTTGACAAAGGCTTTGTCACACAGTAGCCGATGAACAGCAGCGAAAAATGAAATTCTTCTTCATCATGCCCAAAGCCCGGAGTGTATGCACCGAGCCTGTCCGTATCAAAGCCAAAGGTGATAGGAACCCTTGCACCGTTAAGCCCAAGCTGTCTATCGAGCTTCTGGTAGAGAAAGCGGATTTCCGCAAGGTGTATTTTTGTTTCGTTTTCGAGTAGGTGTCGTAAATTGTTGTCTATGTTCATAAGTATATTTCTCTAAAAAATCAGTTTGTTTTCAATACAGTAATGATATATTCCGTCATCCTCAACCGATTGACACACAAAATCAGCCTTAGCCTTGACTTCGTCCTTTGCATTGCCCATGGCAACACCCGTGCCTACGGCCTCAAGCATTTCAATATCGTTATGTCCGTCACCGAAAGCGATGGCTTCATCTTTTGAGAAACCATAATGCCTAAGCACTGCAGCAACAGCATTGCCTTTGCCACTGTTAAGAGGAATAATATCAACGGCCTTATCCCACCATGCAGTTATCTGTGAGTGGGGTGCGCCGGATAGAATCTGTGAGTGCTCATCTTTTTGGCAGGAGCACATAATCTGATATATATCAGTCCTGCTTATCTCGTCAAAATTGTCAGCGATTTTAAGCTTTTCGCTGCCGAAGGCAAAGTATTGCTCTAAATCAGGGTCGGTACCGTTTGTGACAATCATATGCTCGTTACTGATTGCGATAGCACGGTTCAGCTGCTTTAGATTGGAAATAATCTGATATTTGTCGTGCTCATTAATAGGATTTTTGAAGATGATATCATTGCCTGCAGTGACGAATGAGCCGTTAAAGGTGAGCAGGACATCAAAATCAATTCCATCAAAATGAGGCACACCTGTGTAGCTTCTTCCGGTAGCCATACAAAGGATGATGCCATTTTGGTGGAGCTGCCTAAGTGCAGCAGCAGTGTTTGCTGATAATTCTTTATGTCCCAGCCGAAGCAGGGTGCCATCCACATCAAAGAATGCTATTTTAATCATAATTCACCTGCCTGTTTTAATGCTAGTTTAATGATATTTTCATTTATATAGAATCCGTTTGATTGAATTTTGGTTATTGCATTTTTTACAGAAGAAATAAAATGTTAAGTAAGTCTGCATTGCACAATGCAATTAATGGTGTTGAATTGACAATTACCCTACGCATTATTCATCTCCTCTATAAATTCTGCTTCATCATCAAAACTGAAGATAGATATATTATTATTGCCTAGATATTTGATGAAATCTTCCTCACTCATTCCGGCTATCTGTGCACAATATCCAATAGAAATATGGTTTTTTAAATAAAGCATTAGAGCAGTAGCTTTCTTGGCAAAAGCATTAGCTTCATCTTTGGTCATTTTGGTATCGTATAATACTTCATCTGGTATTTTTATTGCAATACTACACATATAAACACCTCTTTCTATTTATAATGAATCATTAATTATATCTCAGTTACATGATAACATAATAAGCGCAAGATTAAAAACATTTATTTAAATTTCTGTCACAACGTAAGGTACGTAAGCCGGGGACTGTTGGGGACACGCGCTTTAGCTATCGCTACGCTTAGCAACTAAGATTCTGTACGAAATTATGCTCATGAAGCGTAGAAACGCACCTGCATGGACGCAGGGGAGAGGAAGATTTACATATGTGTACGCAGGAGGACCTGGTTCATAAAGATTACCATTTCTTATAACTGTGTTCTTGATATTAAAGGACACAAGTGGCTTTTTTCAATATGTTGTTGTTAATTTATGGTGTTGGGCTTCCACCATTATGCCAGAAGCCTCACAAAAAGTAGCTGAAACTGCAGAAATCACCAAAACAGCACCCCAAACCCAGCCCAAAAGCCGGATAAGACCCGGCAAAAAGTAGCTGAAACTGCAGAAATCACCAAAACAGCACCCCAAACCCAGCCCAAAAGCCGGAAAAAACCCGAGAAAAAGTAGTTGAAACTGCAGAAATCACCAAAACAGCACCCAAACCCAGCCAGAAAGCCGGAAAAGACCTGGCAAAAAGTAGCTGAAACTGCAAAAATCCCAAAAACAGCTCCAAAAACCCAGCCGTAAAGCCTCATAAAAATGGACTTATAGACATGTATTGATGGCTTAGTTGAGAATTAACTACTGTGGAGTGTACTAGAACTTGTGAGTAGCGTGTCATTTGTAACCGCCAAAGCGTACACAATGAAGCAGTAACTATAAACTGTGAGATTATAGCAAACCATCTAGCATATACATTTGTATAAGTTTCGACGGTTTCGTCGTGCATAGAAAACCTAAGAGCATAATTTCGTACAGAATCTTAGTCGCGAAGCGTAGCGAGGGCGAAAGTGCGTGTCTCCCCAACAGTCCCCGGCTTACGTACCGACCTGCGACTAATGCGCAAAAGTTGCGCATAAAAACGCGCACCCAATCCCTGATTTGTGAAAAATGCTTGAAAACAAAAGTTAAAAAATGTCGAAATTGCACATTGACATAATCATAATACTGTAATATACTAAGTTTAGAACAAACGGTTGCGCGAAAAAACGCACCTAAGAAATAAATTAAATTACAAGCAAATGGAGGAAACAACGGATGGACAAATTTATTGTTAACATCATTCACCGCCCTGAGATGGTGCCTGAGTACTCAGCAACAGTGACAGGACAGGGAAAAGAAGAGGATATTGGAGATAAGAAGCTCATCACAGAGTCACTCGACATCTTCAAGACACAGCAGAGACTTGCACATGAGGCGGGACTCAAAACTACAATCCAGATGACATATGCTTCGCTTTTTAATGATGAGGCAGTAGAGCTTGCAAAGCAGGATCACGAGAAATACGGTGATGAGATAGCACTTTCACTCCTTGGACTTCCATGTGAGGAGTTTAGAGAGAAGTATAAGACAAAGGATTTCTGTATCTGGATGTTCTCAATGGAGGACAAGAAAGCTATCGTAAATGATGTTTTCGAGAAATTCCATGACAGATTCGGTTTCTATCCTGAGTCAACAGGCTCGTACTATATGGATGCAGACCTTACAAACTACATCAAAGAAAAATACCCAATGGTAAAATGTGCAGTTGCAACATGCTGGGAGGAGGGTCCTAAGGCATACCACACATGTAACAACTCATGGTACACACTCTTCGACGGAGGCCCATGGGCACCATGGATTCCATCAAAGCAGAACACACATGCGCCGGCAGCAAATAAGGAAGAGGATAGCGGAATCGTAGCAATTCCACATCTCTCACGTGACCTTATTGCATGCTATGACGGAAACGGCTCAAACTTCGGAACACATCCACAGAACGTGCTTCGTGGAATGATTTATGATACAAAGACATGGGAGTATCCATATCTTTATAACCTCATCGACCAGTACAGAGACCTTGCAAAATACAATAACGGATATTCATACAACATGATGTTCGTAGGACCTGGCTGGATGAATAAGATGGGACGCTGGGAGCAGCCATATGAGCTTCTCTTAAAGTCATACACAGACGGCTGTAATTACTATGGCAAGTTAAAGAAAGAGGGTAAGCTCATCGACATGACAATGTCAGAGTTCGCTGATTACTTCAGAGAGAAGAAGGGGGTCAACGCAGGTAACTACAATGAGCCTGAGTGTGCACCATGGAGAGATATCCTTTACGGCTCAGACAAGCAGCTCTTCTGGTACTGTGACCCATACATGAGAGCATGCGTAAACATGGATCAGGGTGGAGCAATCGTAGACCTTCGTCCATACGTTGCAAAACTTGAGTGGCCTGTAGGAATAGGAACAAAGCATGTACAGGATGCATCTTATCCATTCCTTATTCAGGAGAAATACAGAGCAGGATACTTTACACACTATGCAGGAGCAGGAACAGTAAGAAGTGCCAAGCTTTCACACAACGGTGAGGAGGTTGACCTGTGTCTCTGTCCTACACACAGCCATTTTTCAGAGGAAGTTATTGATGGCAAGAAGACAAGAATCCTTACACTTGATCCTGTAGATATTGAGTTTTATGATGTTAAGCTTACTCTTCAGACAAAGGAATACTTTGAGGAGGGCTCATCAAACATCAAGATTGAGCGTAATATCCTTAGCATGAGTGATCCAAATGCAGAGGTTTATCTCGATGAGTACATCACAGCATGTTACGGAACAACAGAGTATCCAGAGGATATGACAGGCATCACACTTACATGTGAGGGAGAAAACCCACAGAGCATCAATTATGAGTACAAGTGTCGTGATGCAAAGCTTGACGGAGCAACTGCAGTAAGCGCAGTAATTCCTGCAATTCAGACAAAGGTTTCACTCACACCATCTGCAAAGGCAGAGGGATACATTGAGGAAGGATATGCATTCTCTCCAATGTTCAAGCTTGGTTACAAGAAACAGATTAAAGACAAGGAGGTATTTGCAACATGGCTCAACTTGGAAAAGGCAAATTAAATTACAGATGTCCTTTATGTTTTATGAGGGATCTTGATATTGATATGTTCTATAATAAGGAAACGGGTATTTATAGCTGCATCCGCTGTCAATTCAGAGGTACAGAGGAAGAGGTGCTTCAGGGCAACGAGGATGTCCGCAAGAAGTACAAGGCTATGTACAAGAGATTCGACAAGTTCGATTTTGATTAAAGTAGTGATTGGTGCGCTGCTGCTATAATAGCAGCAGCGTATTTTGCATTTCGCTACAAAGGAGAGTATATATGGCGAAAAGAAAAAAAGACACGATGGAATTCAGATTCTATGAGCTGCCACAGGGAGAATCTGCACTTGTGCTGTGCGGAGAATCATGGAAGAGAGTGTATGGTCATGAGGAATTACACCTGCATTTCCATAATCTGCTTGAAATCGGCATCTGCCGCGAGGGAGATGGAAATATGTATCTGGATGAGGATATTTACCAGTATCATGACGGCGATATCACATTTATACCTGAGAATTTTCCACATGTTACAGTCAGCTATGGTGAGGTGGTGAATTTCTGGGAGTACATTTTTATTGACATACATTCTGTGATAGAAGAGATGTTCCCAAACAATACGGCATTCCAGAATGAGGCAGTTACGACTATATCAAAAAAAGCGTTTATGACCAACGTGTATCAGAGCCCGGCTATGGCTGAGTATATAAATGCCATAATCAGGGAAACCAGTGAGCACAAGATTTATTGCCAAAGGACGATAAAGCTCCTTGTGCAGGGAATTGTAATAGAGCTGCTGCGCATGTATGATGAGCTTCCGGAGGAAGATAATGATGTCGTAAAGGGCACTAATATGTCACAGATAGCCACGGCGCTTGACTATATGAATAAGCATTACAGTGAAACAATAAAGGCAGGGGAGCTTTCGTCACTGTGCAATATGAGTGAGACTCATTTCAGGAGACTGTTTGAATCATATATCAATATGCCGCCTATGGAGTATCTGAATCTGATAAGAGTGCAGAAGGCGTGCGAGCTTATGAAAAAGACAAATGAGCCTATGGAGCTTATTGCACAAAAGTGTGGATTCACAACCCAGTCAACTTTTAACCGTAATTTCCGCAAATTTTTGAACACTTCGCCATATCAGTGGAAGATAAATCCTGAAAATTATGAGCATAAACTACTCAATTTTAGGATATCTGCACTAAAGGGATGGTAGAAAATACATGTTTTCACATATTTTTGTACATTTATGTTTGAATATGCATATAATTGTGTGGAATTTGTTAACACAGAAACAACGTATATGGTTATAATGACTATGTAATCAAGAAACGGACAAATATTCGTAGTCAAAATGCCCAATTAAAATAATATGATTATGAATGAATTGTAAACGGAGTATTGCAGAAACATCATTTTTATTAGGGAGGAAGAAAAATGAAAAAGAAAGTAGTTTCATTATTACTCGTAACAACAATGGTTGCCTCACTTGCAGCCGGATGTGGAGATTCATCTTCATCAGGAGATGGCACAGAAAAGACAGGTAAGAAGGTAGAGACAGTAGATGACGGTCACACACTTACAGCCTGGGCTTGGGATCCAAACTTCAATATCCCGGCACTCAAGGCAGCAGCAGAGGATTACAAGAAAAATGTAGATCCTGATTTTGTACTCAATATCGAGGAGCAGTCAGGGTCATCTGACATTGAGACAGCAATTACAACAGCAGGCTCAGCTGGGGATTACAGTACACTTCCTGACATCGTATTATTCCAGGATCACTACTTCCGGCAGTACCATACAAATTATCCTGATGCATGGGTATCAGCAAATGATGCAGATGTTAAGTGGGATGATTTCAGTCAGGAGAAGTTATCATTCTCTACAATCGACGGAGAGCACTTTGGATTCCCTGTTGATAACGGAACAGTAATCTTTGCTTACAGAACAGATCTTCTTGAGCAGGCAGGATACACAATCGATGATATGACAGGTATCTCTTGGAAGGATTTCATCGAGGTAGGTAAGAAAGTATACGAGAAGACAGGAAAATACTTACTTTGCATGGATGGAGACGGAAACGATTTATTCTACATGATGCTTCAGGCAGAGGGTGAGTCGCAGTTCAAGGATGGCAAGCCAAAATTTGTAGACAATGCTAAATTAAAAGAAATCATGCAGGTACTTAAGGATATGATCGACAACAATGTTCTTTACCTTGCAAATAACTGGTCAGATTACACAGATCAGGTTATTCAGGGAGACATGGTTGCAGGCGTTATGAACGGAAACTGGATCATTCCTACAATCGAGAAGGTTACAGACAACAGTGGAAAGTGGGAGATTACATCTCTTCCAACACTTGAGGGTGGTGAAGGCTATGCATCAAACGGTGGTTCTTCACTTTACATCACAAGCAACTGTAAGCAGGCAGACCTTGCTAAGAAATTCTTAGCATATACATTCGGTGGCGGATCTTATACAGACAAGGGTGTATCTGAGACATATGACAATGCTCTTAAGAATGGTGGTGTTATCACTACATATACACCTGCAGGCAAGTCAGAGGTTTACAACGAGGGTGTTGAGTATTTCAACAACCAGCCAATTTACGCTAAGATCGTTGAGATGGGTGCAAATGTTAAGATAATCGAGCAGAGCGATTTCCACTACGATGCACGTAAGAAGCTTGCTACAGCACTTATCAATATTACTCAGAATGGTGCAGATATCGATTCAGAGATAAAGACAGCAGAGGATGACCTTAAATTCACAATGGGACTTTAATCTGTTAGCTTGATGGCAAATGTACAGGGAGCCATTAAATGGCTCCCTGTTTTTTCTCAAAGACATATAGTTAGGAGGCCTTTACAGTGAAAAATAAGAAAAAAGGAATGAGCATAACCGGTAAACAAAGGGCAGCCGGCTGGATGTATCTGGCTCCGGCAACAATACTCATTTTCATAATGAGCTTCTGGCCTATAATCCAGGCTGTTATTACATCCTTTAAAACCGGCTCAAGCGCAAATATGCAGTGGGCAAATCCACTTACTTACAACTACACAAGAATGTTTCAGGATGCGGTTTTCAAGAGATCTATCGGAAACACATTCTTATATTTAATTATCGAAGTGCCAATCATGCTTGTACTGGCAATCTTACTGGCACAGTTACTTAACAATAAGCACCTTAAATTTAAAGGACTTTTCCGTACATGTGTATTCTTACCATGTGCAACATCACTCGTATCATATGCATTGATTTTTAAATCGCTTTTTGCAACACAGGGACTTATCAATACAATCCTTGTTAAACTTGGAATATTAGAGAACAACTTTAACTTCCTCGGTACAGGCTGGAGCGCTAAGATTATTATCATAGTAGCTCTTATCTGGAGATGGACAGGATATAATATGGTGTTCTTTTTAGCCGGTCTGCAGAATATCGAGTATTCTGTTTACGAGGCAGCAAAGATAGATGGAGCGAGCGGCTGGAGAACCTTCTGGTCTATCACGGTTCCTCTTCTTAGACCTACAATTGTTATGACAGCTATCATGTCAATAAACGGTACATTACAGCTCTTCGACGAGTCTGTAAACCTGACAAAGGGTGGACCTGCAAATGCGACAATCACCATGTCACATTATATCTATAACGGCTCGTTTGGTGAAGGCGTTGCAAACTTTGGATATGCATCAGCAATGTCTGTTATCGTATTCATCATGGTTGCTATACTGGCATTTATCAATCTGAAAGTAGGTGACAAGCGTGACTAAGAAAAAACATGGATCATCAATACAAAAAAGGCTTATACCTTCATACATTTTTCTTGTAATAGTTTCGTTCATCTCAGTATTTCCGTTTTTCTGGATGATATCGGCAGCGACCAACAAGTCTATTGACGTTGCAAGAGGTAGAATTGCATTTGGTGGCTATGCCCTTGAGAACTTAAAGAAACTGTTTGCATCACAGAACGTTGCACTTGGAATGAAAAACTCACTTATCAATGCAACAGTTCAGACAATTATAGCACTGCTTGTCTGCTCACTTGCCGGTTACGGCTTTGAGCTCTATCATGACAAGGCAAAGGATAAGCTGTTCTCAGTTTTACTTCTTGCCATGATGATTCCGCAGGTAGCTACACTTATTCCTCTGTTCAAGATGATGTCAAAGCTCGGCTTTATAAATACGGTATGGGGCTTCATGCTCCCGGCTATTTCAACGCCGTTCCTCATCATGATGTTCAGACAGAATTCGAGAAACTTCCCAATCGATATAATGGAGGCGGCACGAATTGACGGACTCAGTGAGATTGGTATTTTCTTTAAGATGTATATGCCTGTACAGAAATCAACATATGCAGCAGCTGCAGTTATTACATTCATGAATGCATGGAACTCATACCTGTGGCCAAAGGTAATCCTCAATAAGCCTGCTGCTATCACAATGCCAATGCTTATTGCAAACCTTGCAGCAGGATATACAGTAGATTACGGTGTACTGATGATGGGCGTTCTTTTCTGCTCCATCCCTACAATGCTCGTATTCTTTGTACTCCAGAAGCAGTTTGCAGAGGGAATTACAGGATCTGTTAAATAAAAGTAAAATAATATTGTTAAAAATTAAGAAGGCAAATAATGTTTATTATTTGCCTTCGTCTTATAAGAGGGCTTTGTGTTTAAAACAGACATGTATCAAATAATAAATACAGTAGATGGGAGTGTAAAAATATGAGTAATTTTGATTCAAATATCATTAAGAATCCGGAAATATTTGAGCAGAACAGACTTGCGGCTCATTCGGATCATGTATGCTATAAAAATGAACTGGAGAAAATTAAAGGAAAATCAAGCCTGAGATATGATATGAACGGCTTATGGAAGTTTGCATATGCAAAGAATCAGTCCCTGGCTCCTTGTGGCTTTGAGGCAGCTGATTATGATTGCAAAGGCTGGGATGAAATCAGGGTTCCGGCACATATCCAGATGGAAGGCTATGACGTGCCAATCTATACGAATACCACATATCCGTGGGAGGCTGATGAGTCTATAAAGCCGGGCGAGGTACCTGAGATTTTTAATCCGGTTGCAAGCTATGTGAAGTATTTCACAATACCTGAGAATATGAAGAACAAGAGGGTGTGTATTTCGTTCCAGGGAGTGGAGAGCGGTTTTGCACTCTGGCTGAATGGACACTATGTCGGCTACAGTGAGGACACATTTGATCCGTCTGATTTCGAGCTGACTGATTATATTATTGAGGGTGAGAACAAGCTTGCGGTCAGGGTATGGAAATGGACATCAAGCAGCTGGTGTGAAGATCAGGATTTTTACAGATTTTCAGGCATTTTCAGAGATGTATTTTTGTATGCCGTTCCTTGTGCACATGTGGAGGATCTGTCAGTTGTTCCTACACTTAATGATACCTTTGACGAGGGCACACTTAGTGTGTCAATAAAGGCAGATGGTGATGGTATTGCAAGTGTAAAGCTTTATGAGCTGGGCGATTTGTCTGTGGAAAAATATGACAGGGCAAAACTTTTATTGGAAGAGTTTGATATAGAGCTTAGGAATAAGGAAATTTGTGAGGGCTCATGTAATGTGAAAAATCCTCTGTTATGGAGCGCTGAAAAGCCGAATATGTATGAGGTTAAAATTATAGTTAAAGATACGCATGGAAATGAGACCGAGTTTATCAGCCAGCTGGCAGGCTTCAGACAATTTGAGATGGTAGACGGACTCATGAAGCTAAACGGTAAGCGTATTGTATTTAAGGGTGTAAACCGCCATGAGTTCAGCTCAATAACAGGTCGTGTGCCAAACCGTGATGAGGTGATAAAGGATATTGTCACAATGAAAAAGAACAATATCAATGCTATAAGAACAAGCCATTATCCTGATGATTCCATGCTCTATAAGCTTTGCGATATTTATGGAATCTATATGATAGCTGAGAACAATCTTGAGAGTCATGGCACATGGGAGGCATATAATAAGGGCTATGTTGACCTTGACTTTGTTGTGCCAAAGGACAAGCCACAGTGGAGAGAAATGATGCTGGACCGTGCCAACTCATGCTATCAGAGGGATAAAAATCATCCGGCAATCCTTATCTGGTCATGCGGCAATGAGTCGTTTGGCGGCAAGACCATATATGAGATGTCACAGCTTTTCAGACAGCTTGATAAGCATCGTCTGGTGCATTATGAGGGAGTATTTAACGATAGAAGCTATAATGACACAAGCGACATGGAAAGCCAGATGTATACTCCGGCTGCAGGCATTGAAAAATTCCTGGCAGAGCATCCTGAGAAACCGTTTATCTGCTGCGAATATACACATGCAATGGGAAATTCCTGCGGTGCTATGCACAAATATACAGAGCTTACAGACCGCGAGCCTAGATATCAGGGCGGATTTATCTGGGATTATATCGACCAGTCAATCTATAAAAAGGACAGATACGGCAAGTGGTTCCTCACATATGGCGGAGATTTCGGCGACAGGCCTACTGATGGAGATTTCAGCGGAAACGGCATCTGCTACGGCGGAGAGAGAGAGGCTTCTCCAAAGATGCAGGAGGTGAAGTTCAATTATCAGAATATCTCGGTTGATTTTGACAGCGACTACATCTTTACAGTTACAAACAAAAATCTTTTTGTAAATACATCGGTTTTTGATGCTTTTGCCATTCTTCTTGCAGACGGTGAGGAGGTTTACAGGACAAAGCTTCAGATATCTGTTCCACCGATGGATAGGGCAAGCTATGAGGTGCCGGTGACTCTTAAAAATTCCATGATAGATGTGGAAAAAGAGTACTGTATTGTCGTATCATTTGTATTGAAGGAAAACACCATCTGGGAAAAGGCAGGATATGAAATTGCATTCGGACAGCATATGATAAAGAAGCCTGTAAGTGAGTATTCATGCGACAAATCGGTTGAGCTTGTTGTTGGAAACGGAAATATCCTTGTAAGAGGTGAGAACTTTAAGGCACTTTTCTCAAGAATGAATCTGGGAATGGTTTCATATGTATACGGTGGCGTCGAGATGCTTCCAAATACTATCCCACTGCCGAATTTCTGGAGAACACCTACCAACAATGATTCCGGAAATATGATGCCACAGCGCTATGCACAGTGGAAGATTGCCAGCATGTATGTGACCACCAGACAGGATCAGCGCTTTGCGGATACATCACCAAGGGTAGACAAAAATGACAACAATATCGCCATCACATACACTTATTTCATGCCTACCACACCGCAGAGTTCATGCGAGGTGACATACAGAGTGTTTGGTGATGGAACAATCGAGACAACTCTGTCATATGACCCTGTAAAGGAACTTGGCGATATGCCGGAGTTTGGCATGATGTTCAAGCTGGATGCCGATTATGATACAGTGAAATGGTACGGACTCGGACCACAGGAGACATACGAGGACAGACAGCATGGCGGAAAGTATGGTGTATACGAGAATAAAGTGGCAGACAACATTGCTGAGTACCTCGTTCCGCAGGAGAGCGGCAACAAGTGCAGAGTAAGATATGCAAAGGTAATGGATAAGAAGGGCAGAGGCATGCTGTTCTTTGGTGATGAGCTTTCGTTCTCGGCACTGCCATATACACCACATGAGCTGGAAAATGCTGCACATCACTTTGAGCTTCCACCTGTACACTATACTGTTGTCCGTGTGGCAAAGAAGCAGATGGGTGTAGGCGGAGACGACAGCTGGGGCGCACATACTCATCCGGAGTATCTGCTTGATGCCTCAGAGAAAATGGAATTCACATTCTGTTTCCGTGGAATCTAGCATTTTAAGGTTGTAAGGAATATTATTACGCATTTTGAGAGCAGGGACTATTACTGGGACTGCTCTCATGGTGTAAATAAATGATATAAGGATAAATGATATAAGAATTAAGGAGAATTAAAATGTCAAAATTTATTAAGGGTATGGATTTATCAACCTTGCTCGAGCTGGAACGCTGCGGAGCAAAATACTACGAGGATGGAAAGGAGAAGGATATTCTTGACATCATGAAGGAGCATGATGTTGATACAATCCGTCTTCGTCTGTGGAACGACCCAAAATCAGAGGAGGGTGAGCCTTACGGTGCGGGTAACAATGACCTGGCTGAGACTATCGCTATCGGAAAAAAGGTTACAGATGCAGGCTTTGGAGTGCTTTTGAATTTCCACTACAGTGATTTCTGGGCAGACCCGGGAAAGCAGATTAAGCCAAAGGCATGGAAAGATTTCGGTGTGAACGAGCTGGAGCAGGCTGTATATGATTTTACACTTGAAAATCTGACAAAGATTATTGAGGCAGGTGTAAATGTCACAATGATTCAGGTAGGTAATGAGCTTTCAAACGGACTTTTGTGGCCTGAGGGAAAGGTACCTAACTACGATAATATAGCAAAATTTGTGAATGCCGGAATACGTGCCTGCCGCAAGGTAAATGCTGATATTCCGATTATGATTCACCTTGATAATGGTGGAAACAATGAGCTTTATGTCAGATGGTTTACAAACTTCATCGAAAGAGGAGAGGAGTTTGAGTATATCGGATTGTCATACTATCCTTTCTGGCACGGCTCGCTTGACCAGCTTGAGTTCAATATGAACGATATTGCAAAGCGTTTCAATAAGGACCTTATCATCGCTGAGGTATCCATGGGCTTTACAATGGACAGCTACCAGGAGTATGAGAAGCTTGCTGATTCTGAGCGCAAGGGTTATGCGACAAAACCGGAGCTTGTTGAGAAGATAGATTATCCTATGACTATTGAGGGACAGGCTGACTTTACAAAGGATTTCTTAAACAGAGTGGCAAATGTGGTGGATGACCACGGAAAAGGATTTTTCTGGTGGGAGCCTGCGTGGATTCCTGTACCGGGCTCAGGCTGGGCTACACCTGCTTCGCTTAAGTATATGAATGATCCGGGACCATGCGGCAATGAGTGGGCAAACCAGGCGCTCTTTGACTATGATGGAAATGTGCTGCCGGCACTTGATGTTATTAAGAATTTTATAAAATAAAATAATAACATATGTAATTTTGTTGCATGATTTGATTTGTTATGTTGCATTTTCAGTCGGATGTATTGCAATGTAAAAATGTGCAGTTATAATAGAGTTATAAAGAAAGAACGAATTATTTTAACTATCAATTTAACGCAAATACAATCAGCAAAGGAGAAGAAAAAATGATACAGCAGAACGTATTAGACAAATTCAAGGAGCTTTTTGGAGCAGATGGGGATATCAGAGTATATTTTGCTCCGGGACGTGTAAATCTGATCGGTGAGCACACTGACTACAATGGAGGACATGTGTTCCCTTGTGCACTGACCATCGGCACATATATGGCAGCAAGAAAGCGCGATGACAGGAAGCTTCGTTTCTACTCTATGAATTTTGACAATCTGGGTGTGGTTGAGTCATCACTTGATGAGTTTACACCTGATCCGGACGGACTTTGGATAAACTATCCAATGGGCGTTATGTGGGCCTTCGAGGGACGCGGAATGAAGCTTGAAAGCGGTCTTGATATTGTTTTATTCGGAAATATTCCAAACGGCTCAGGACTTTCTTCATCAGCATCTCTTGAGGTGGTTACAGGATATATGTTAAAGGATATTTACGGCTTTGACGTGACAAATCAGGATATTGCACTTATCGGTCAGTATTCAGAGAACAACTACAACGGCTGTAATTGCGGTATCATGGATCAGTTTGCATCTGCAATGGGCAAAAAGGACAATGCAATTTTCCTTGACTGCAATACTCTTGATTTTGAGTATGCACCAATCGTTTTGGACGGTGCAAAGATCGTGGTGACAAACAGCATGGTTAAGCACAGCCTTGTAACAAGTGCTTACAATGACAGAAGAAATGAGAGTGCACAGGCTCTTAAGGATTTACAGACAGTATGTGACATCAAGACTCTCGGTGACCTGACAGATGAAGAGTTCGAGGCTCATAAGGATGCGATTAAGGATGAGGTTGCACGTAAGAGAGGCAAGCATGCGGTTTATGAGAACCAGCGTACCATCAAGGCTGTTAAGGCATTAAAGGAAAATGATATCGAGACATTTGGAAAGCTCATGAATGCTTCACATGTATCACTTCGTGATGATTATGAGACATCATGTCCTGAGGTTGACGTACTTGTTGATGAGGCATGGAAGATTCCGGGTGTTATCGGATCACGAATCACAGGCGGCGGCTTTGGCGGCTGCACAGTCAGCATAGTAAAGGACGAGGTTATTGATCAGTTTAAGGCAAACCTGACAAAGGCCTATGAAGAGAAGGTTGGAAAGACACCTGAGTTTTATGTTGTTTCAATCGGAGACGGACCTAGCCGTCTGGCATAAAATCAGCAATATGAAATAACAGTAACGGATAAACAGGTTTTTCCCGACAATGATTAAGGAGCATGACATGATTCAGGAGAGAATATTAGAATTAGTAAAATATGGTCTTACAACAGGACTTGTTGACCCTGCTGATGAGGTATACACAGTAAACAGACTTCTCGAGGTACTCGGAGTGGACGATATTGAGGATGAGACATTTGAAAAGGTAGAGGCTCAGCCTGCATGGACACAGGAAGAGGCAGAGGAGAAGCTTGAGGGTATACTCGAGGATATGATGACATACGCATATGACAATGGCATCATGAAAGAAAACAGCATTGTATACAAGGATCTTTTTGATACAAAGCTGATGGGCTGCCTTGTAAATGCACCAAGCGTGATCAGAGCCCGCTTTAAGGATTTATACGACAATGAGTCTTCACTTGCGGCAACCGATTATTTTTACAAATTAAGCTGTGACAGCAATTATATCAGAAGACAGCGCATAAAGAAGGATATGAAATGGACCACAGACACAGAGTATGGCACACTTGATGTGACAATCAATCTCTCAAAGCCTGAGAAGGATCCAAAGGCAATTGCTGCCGCTAAAAATGCAAAGCAGAGTGCATATCCAAAGTGCCAGCTTTGTAAGGAAAATGAGGGCTATGCAGGCCGCGTAAACCATCCTGCAAGAGAAAACCACAGAATTATCCCTGTTACAATAAACAACAGCCAGTGGTTTTTCCAGTACTCACCATATGTATACTACAATGAGCACTGTATCGTGTTCAATTCAAAGCATACACCGATGAAAATCGAGCGTGCCACATTTGGAAAGCTGCTTGATTTTGTAACACAGTTTCCACATTATTTTGTAGGCTCAAATGCAGATCTGCCAATCGTTGGAGGCTCTATCCTAAGTCATGATCATTTCCAGGGCGGACACTATACCTTCGCTATGGCAAAGGCTCCGATAGAGAAAGAAATCACATTCAAGGGCTACGAGGATGTCGAGGCAGGTATCGTAAAATGGCCTATGTCTGTTATCAGAATCAAGTCAGCAGACAGGGATAAGCTTATTGACCTTGCAGATAAGATTCTTCTTGCATGGAGAGGCTATACAGATGAAGAAGCATTTATTTTTGCAGAGACAGATGGAGAGCCACACAACACTATCACACCTATAGCAAGACGTCGTGACGGAGACTATGAGCTTGATCTTGTGCTCAGAAACAATATCACCACAGAGGAGCATCCGCTAGGCGTATATCATCCGCATGCCCACCTTCATCACATAAAGAAGGAGAATATCGGACTTATCGAGGTAATGGGACTTGCAGTGCTTCCGGCCAGATTAAAAGGTGAGATGGCAGAGCTTAGGGATGCAATCCTTACAGGAAAGGATCTGCATTCGACTGAGACTCTTGCATCACATGCTGACTGGGCTCTTAAGTTTATGTCTAAGTATGATAAGATTGATGAGTCTAATATTGATGGTATCATCAATGAGGAGATTGGACTTGTATTTAAAGAAGTGCTTGAGTGTGCAGGAGTGTACAAGTGCACTGATGAGGGACGTGCAGCATTCCAAAAATTTATAGATGCGGTAAATGCATAAGATTTTCAATTATCTTTTTATAATGCGGAAAGCACCGGCGAACCATACTATATATTTCGCAAGTACTACGGCAGCTAAGAAGCAGTAAGAATTATGATTTAGGGTGTTTAGACCATGACACAACCGGCTTTTATGCGCCGTCCATGGCGCATAACGCCTTGCCCCAGCGTCCATGCTGGGGCATTGTTGTAGGTGGACATAATTCTAACTGCTTCTAAGCTGCTTCGTAAAGCTCAATATATAGTATGTTCGCCGGTGCTTTCCTTAGGTTGTGAAATAAATTAATTTTTAAATACACTATTAAATACATCATTGGTAATGACTTTTTACTAAAGACTTGTAACTTGACTAGATTTTGCTTTCTGCAATTTATGCAGGCAGTGGATGAATGCAGGCACCAGGAAGGCATCTGCGAGAATCCATGCGAGTGGGCTTGCAAAGCAGGCGGCAGAAAAGCCGAATATCGGTACAAATACAAGTCCGATGAGCGAACGCGCAATCATTTCTGCTACTCCTGCAAACATCGCAAAGCCGGAAAAACCCATGCCCTGTATGGTGAAACGGACTGTGTTTACCAGAACGAGCGGGATGTAGAAAAATGCATTTATCAGCAGAAACTGATGAGCCTGTGCGACAACCTCTGTTTCGCTTGGTGATACAAACAGGTAAATCAGATAGTTGGCTATAAACAGCAGTGCCACAAAAATCAAAACCGAATAGACCGATCCTATAACTGAGGCTGAAATAAGCCCCTTCTTTACACGTTCAAATTTGGCTGCGCCGACATTTTGTCCACTGTAGGTGGCCATTGTGGAGCCGAGTGCGTCAAATGGACACACCATAAACATTGAAATACGGCTTGCAGCGGTCATTGAGGCAACTGCGATGGAGCCTAAGCCGTTTACGGCAGTCTGCAGTATGACGCTGCCTATAGCGGTTATCGAATACTGAAAGCCCATAGGAAGTCCCATGACCATCAGATTTCTGACATATGAAGAGTCAAGCTCCAAATCATTTCTGCTTACATGCAGCAGAGGTACATTTTTTGCTATGTAAATGATGCACAGCACTCCTGATACACCCTGTGACAGTACGGTTGCAAAAGCCGCTCCAAACACGCCCATGTTAAATACCAGAATGAAAAGTAAATCAAGACCGATATTTAGAACAGCCGCGATTATAAGGAAAATAACAGGTATGACCGAGTTGCCGAGAGATCTCAGATATCCTGACAGCAGATTGTACAGTATTGTGGCAGGAATGCCTGCAAATATGACAATCAGATACTGGTAGGCGAGGTCGTAAATGTCGCCTGGCGTATTCATCCAGGTCAGAATGTGACCGCAGAGAAGCACAGTGAGTGCCGTCATGATTATTGCGATAATTACAGACACAATCCCTGCATTTCCTACATATTTTTTAAGTCCTTTTTCATCCTTGGCACCAAAGCGCTGGGCTATTGGAAGTGAAAAGCCGGCACACACACCCTGGCAGAAGCCAATGATGAGAAAGCAGATGCTTCCGGTAGAGCCGACTGCGGCTAAGGCCGAAACACTTAGAAAACGACCGACGATTATTGTATCCATAAGGCTGTAAACCTGCTGGAAAAGCATTCCGAGAAGCAACGGAAGGGAAAAGCCCAGAATGAGCCCGGTAGGAGAACCTACAGTGAGATCCTTTGAATTATTTTTAGTCATTATTTATAATCCCCCTTGATTAAAAATAGATAAAAATATATATAAAAAATAGTGATTAAGTGTAATATACAACCTTTACAAACATAAGTAAATGAGGTAAAGTTAATTTGTTGGCATTTTTTTTGGTGCATATTTTAAAGTGAATAAAAACGCTGATTTTATGTTTGATATCATGTTTTTTTGAGAAGAAAATTGAATGATCAGTAAATATGTATGGGTTGACATATAATTAAATTTGGAGGAAAAGAATGAGAGACTGGGAAAATAACATTCGAAGGGTTGTACCTTATACACCGGGAGAACAGCCAAAGAATACCTGTGTTATTAAGTTAAATACAAATGAGAATCCATATCCGCCAGCGCCGGGAGTGAAGGAGGTTTTAAGTAATTTCAATACAGATGATTTAAGACTGTATCCTGACCCAAGGGTTGATAAGCTGGTAAATGCAATTGCGGATTTCTATAAGATAGACAGCTCGAAGGTGTTTGTCGGAGTTGGCTCTGATGATGTACTTGCCATGATTTTTATGACATTTTTCAATTCAAAAAAGCCGATACTGTTTCCTGACATTACATATTCATTTTATGATGTGTGGGCAGATATGCTTCGAATCCCTTATGAGCAGCTTCCGCTGTCTGATGATTTTTCAATAGTACCGTCAGATTACTATAAGGCAAACGGCGGAGTAGTATTTCCGAACCCTAATGCTCCGACAGGAAAGCTTATGCCTCTTGATGAGATAGAGGATATAATAGAGCACAATCAGGATGTAATTGTCGTAGTAGACGAGGCATATGTAGATTTTGGCGGGGAGAGTGCGCTTCCACTCATTGACAAATATGATAATGTCATCGTGGTACAGACATTCTCAAAATCACGCTCGCTGGCAGGCTCAAGAGTTGGTTTTGCCATGGCAAGTCCTGTGCTTATCAAGTATCTGAATGATGTGAAATATTCGTTCAACTCATATACCATGGACAGAATCACAATCGAAGCAGCTACAGCAGCGGTAAAAGACAGAGCATACTTTGAAGAGACCACAGCAAAGGTCATAAAGACACGTGAGTGGACAAAGAAAGAGCTTAAGAGACTTGGCTTTACATTCTGTGACTCAAAGAGCAACTTTATATTTGCAAAGCCTGCAAATGTTTCTGCAACAAAGCTTTTTGAGGACCTTAAGGCAGACAATATATTTGTCAGACATTTTAGCTCACCTGAGCGAATCAACGACTATCTGCGCATATCCATAGGAACTGATGAGCAGATGCATACACTAATTAAATTTTTGGAGAATTATTCATGTTAAAAAAATATATTTACATCTTTTTAATTTCAATGGTACCACTTATTGAACTCAGAGGAGCAGTTCCGGTTTCACAGGTGATGGGGCTGCCGATAGTGCCATCATTTATCGTTTGTATCATTGCAAATATGCTTCCGGTACCAATTATTTATCTTTTTGCGAGAAAGGTGCTCATATGGGGAGCAGACAAACCAATTATTGGAAGGTTCTTCAGCTTCTGCCTTGAAAAAGGAGAGAAGGGCGGCAAGAAGCTTCAGGCAAAGGCCGGAAGAGGTCTGTTTGTTGCACTTTTACTTTTCGTAGGTATCCCACTTCCGGGAACAGGTGCATGGACAGGAACACTTGCGGCAAGTATCCTTGATATGGATTTCAAGTCAACAGTTGCCGCTGTCATGCTTGGAGTACTGCTCGCCGGCATGATTATGATGATAGTAAGTCTGGCGGGCGTGTCTATATTCCTGTAGAATTTATGGGGAGCTTTCTTCGTCCTTTGTTAAACAGTACAAATCCGACCACCAGTGAAACAATTGTAACCACAATCACAACCACAAAGACCACTACACTATTACCGGGATCAGGGAAAAATCCTGAAAGTGTGCCCCAAAGGTTGAAAAGCAGATGAAGCCCCATAGAGTAGTAAATAGAGCCACCGCGTTCGCACACATATCCGAGCACTATGCCAAGTGCAAAGGCATATATGCCCTGAATCCAGTTGAGATGGAACAGTCCGAAAAGTGCAGCCTGCATCAGATTGGCAAGAGCAAATGGCAAAGCCTTTCTGGCACAGCGCATGGTTACACCGCGGAATATAAGCTCCTCACAGATTGGCGCCAGTATTACAGAATAAAGTACTGTCACAAAGGTGGTATCTGTGATGCCTGATGTCTCAAAAAGCTTATTGTACTGTTGCAGCCAGTCGGGACGGATGTAGCCGGTTAAGTTAGCGATGAAATTGGCAGCAAACTGTGTACCCGGCACGAGTATGACGATTGCCACTAGCATCATGGGATTGAAGGTTTTCTTAGGGGATGGAAGAAAATTACCTTCGTATCTGGCATAGTACCACATGCCAAAAATCGCAATGGTAATGAGTGCATAGATGACCATAATCATCATGTTAAAATTTACAGAGGTAAATGTCTTTTCAAGGCGGTCCGATACGTTTGCAGACGGAAAAGCAAGTTTTCCGACAAAACCCTGTCCAAACACTCCCATGCCCATCATAAAGAATAAGGCGATAGTCTGAATTGCCTCAACTGCAAGCAGTGGGACAAATGTGTAAAAGAAATATCCTACTTTTTTCATTTTCAATTTACTCCATTCTGATTTATTAGGCGATAGTAACATTAGTATAACATATCATAATTTAATTGCAAGAAAGCTGTTTACTTTAAAACTTTAATATGTTAAAATTAAAAGTAAATAAATCGCATGAAAAAGGAGAACACGATGAGCAAGAATCTAAAAACAGAAGCAGTAGACCATTTGTTTGATGCTATTTTGTGTCTCAAGGATAGAGCAGAGTGTTATACATTTTTTGAGGATGTTTGTACTGTAAATGAGCTTTTTTCTCTATCACAGAGATTTGAAGTGGCAAAGATGCTTAGAGAGCAGAAGACATATCTTGATATAGCAGAAAAGACCGGGGCTTCCACAGCCACAATCAGCCGTGTGAACAGATCATTAAACTACGGCAACGATGGATATGATATGGTTTTTTCACGCATGGAGGATGGCTCTGACAAAGAGGATTAGTTTATCATAGGGGAAAAGAAAAACAGGCTCATTAATTTGAGCCTGTTTTTTTACTTTCCTTTCCAGAATGTGTATTTTCATGGGAAGAAGCTTCTTTTTCTTCATTTAAATTGTCGATCATGCGCTCAATCAGCATTTTCTTGATGTAGACATCAAAGCTCAGCATGCAGATAAAGCTGAATGTGTGAAGAAATTTCTGATCCTCATCAGGAAAATTCTCAAATGTTTCACCGGCAATCTTGTATTTCTTGCCGAGATCCTTTAGGAGCTTTTGCGATTCCTCCGCCTCTAAGCTGAAAACCTCAGTATAGACATCCTGCATCGTAAATCCGTCATCATTGCCGAAATACTTCTCGGTAAGCGGATTAAGAATTGAGCGGATATCGTTGATGCTCAATATATTTTTGAAATAATATATAAAAAGCAGTGTGAGCACATGCTCCTTAGAATACTTTTTCTTGTCCGGAGAAGGGAGCAGATTGTTTTTGGCATAGTTGTTTATCATTGTCTTGGTAAGGATTTTGTCGCTTTCATAGCGCTTTGATGCAGCGAGCTGCTCGTCCATGAAGGTTGTGACCTGATCCATGTACAAATCAATATTTGGTATATCCTCCGGCTTTATGTAATCTATTGATTTAAGCTGCTTTAATAATTCTGATAAAAATTCTTTAACGTCATTCTCCATATCATCACCTCAGGCTTTTATTATATAGTATTGAAAACTATATGACAAGTTTTTTTTGAATTTTCTCATATTGGGTTGTACAAAACATATGTTTGTGATATGCTGTAAATAAATTATTTTTGTATTTATGGTATGTGTGCCTGTAAAAGACTGGAGAATTGAGAGGAAAACAGATGAACTTAGATATGTTGAATGAACAGCAAAGGGAGGCCGTTTTGACCACAGAGGGACCGCTTCTTATTTTAGCGGGGGCAGGCAGTGGCAAGACCAGGGTTCTTACATACAGGACTGCCTACCTGATAGATGAGTGTGGCGTCAATCCTTACAATATCATGGCAATCACCTTTACAAACAAGGCTGCGGGAGAGATGCGTGAGAGAATTGATGATATGGTGGGCTATGGTTCGGAAAGCATATGGGTTTCTACATTCCATTCGACATGTGTGCGTATACTGCGCAGGTATATTGACAGGCTGGGATATGACACGAATTTTACCATATATGATGCTGACGACCAGAAGGCTCTGATGAAGGACATCTGCAAGCGTCTTGAGATAGATACCAAGATGTATAAGGAAAAGATGTTTTTAAATGTCATTTCATCTGCAAAGGATGAGATGATTGATCCGATAGAGTTTGAAAACCGCTTCACAGGTGACTTCGTGAAGCGCAAGCAGGCACTTGTATACAAGGAGTATCAGAATGCCCTAAAGCAGAATAACGCACTCGATTTTGATGATTTGCTTGTGAAGACAGTAGAGCTTTTTAAGCTGGATAAAGAGGTGCTGGATTACTATCAGGAGCGCTTCAGATATATCATGGTGGATGAGTATCAGGACACAAACACCGTGCAGTTTGAGCTTATCAGGCTTCTTGCCATGAAGTATAAGAATCTGTGTGTGGTGGGTGATGATGATCAGTCCATTTACAAGTTCAGAGGTGCCAATATCTACAATATCTTAAACTTTGAGAAGCATTTTGAAGATGCAAAGGTCATAAAGCTTGAGCAGAATTACAGGTCTACCCAGAATATCCTAGATGCCGCCAACAGCGTCATTTCCAACAACGTGGGTAGAAAGGACAAGCGCCTTTGGACTGACAACGGAGCCGGAGACAGGATTACCTTTGAACAGCTTGAGAGTGGCTTCGAGGAAGCGGATTATGTGGCGCGTTCGATAGCGAGACTCGTGAGAAAGGGTGAGGCGCGCTATAAGGACTGTGCTGTGCTTTACCGAACCAACGCACAGTCGCGTCTCTTCGAGGAGAAATTTATTGCTGCCAACATCCCATACAAGATTGTCGGCGGCGTGAATTTCTATGCCAGAAAAGAGATAAAGGATATCCTTGCATATTTAAAGACTATTGATAATGGCCATGATGACCTTGCTGTAAAGCGAATAATAAATGTGCCAAAGCGCGGCATCGGAGCTACAAGCATCAATAAGGTGACAGACTATGCTCTTGAGAAGGGTATAGATTTCTATACGGCACTGCGCTATGTCGATGAAGTGCCAGGCATGGCGAGGTCGGCAGGCAAGATAAAGCCTTTTGTGATGTTTATACAGTCACTTCGTGCGAGAGCCGAGATGGATTCGGTTTCGCAGCTCATACAGGCTATAATCGATGAGACCGGCTATGTCGATGAGCTTAAGGCAGAGGGCACAGATGAAGCAGAGCAGCGTATTGAGAATATTGATGAGCTTATAAACAAAGCTGTTGATTACGAGCAGGGGGAGGAGAATCCTACTCTCAGTGGCTTTTTGGAGGAGGTAGCGCTTGTAGCCGATATAGACGGTCTTGACGAAAACAGCGACTATGTGGTTCTTATGACTCTGCACAGTGCTAAGGGACTTGAGTTTCCGAATGTGTATCTGGCGGGTATGGAGGATGGTCTTTTCCCAAGCTATATGTCAATCACGAGTGATGATGCGACAAGCGAGATAGAGGAGGAAAGGCGTCTTGCTTATGTTGGCATCACGAGAGCCAAGGAGCATCTTACCATTACATCGGCGCGTATGCGCATGGTGCGTGGAGAGACACAGTTCAACAAGGTATCGCGATTTGTGAAGGAGATTCCGCGTGAGCTTATGGCAGGCGAGGTCTATGAGCCAAAGCGCCGTGATGATGACCTTGAAAGAAATTCGCAGAGCACGTACAGAAAGGCTAAGGAGGCCTTCAAAAAGACACCTACATACGGCACAGAGTATGCGACCACCTTTAATACACAGCGTACAAGGACACCTGTCTATACACCTGTGAGCAATCAGAAGTCATTTGCCAGTGCCAATACCACCGGAGGCCTTTCATATAAGGTAGGAGACAGAGTATCGCACATCAAGTTTGGTGTGGGAGAGGTCATGGCAATTGTAGAAGGCGGCAGGGATTATGAGGTCACTGTGGACTTTGACAAGGCTGGTACCAAAAAGATGTTTGCTTCATTTGCCAAATTGAAAAAAATTGACTAAAATTATTGTAATTTTTATAGGAAAATTGGATATAATATGCTATAATGGATTTAACAAATAGCATTTGACAATTACTTTTGGAAAAGGAGCGGATTGAATTATGAGTAAAGTTGAAGAATTATTAAAGGACAACAAGCTTGCAGAGAAGCTCAGCATGGCAAAGCTTAATGACCTTCTCAAAAAAGAAGAGGAAGACAAGAAGCCTTCCAAGGCTGTTATCATATTTGCCATCATTGGTGTATTAGTTGCAGTGGCAGCAGCGGCATATGGTATCTACAGATTTTTCACACCGGATTATTTAGATGATTTCGATGATGAGTATGATGATGAATTCGATGATGATTTCTTCGAGGATGAAGACGATGATGATGCTGAAGAGGAAAAAGAGGCACCAAAGACTAAAGAAGAGAAATAATCGTTTTTAGATAATGGGGGCTACATATGTAGTCCTCATTTTTCTTTATGTGTGAAGCAAGGCATTTGCAGTCAGGCATACAAAGAAATAATAAAGTATAAAGAGAGATAAGAATTACATGAAAAAAGGATTTAGAGGAACAGGAACCGTAGAAAGAGTAGACTTCCCAAACAAGGGAATAGCCGTTACAGATGACGGCAACAGAGTAATTGTGAAAAATACAATTCCGGGACAGAAGGTGGAATTTGTTGTAAATAAAGTAAAGCATCAAAGGGCAGAGGGCAGACTCATGGAGGTAATTGAGAAATCACCTCTGGAGACAGAAGAGCCATGTCCTCACTTTGGAATGTGCGGGGGCTGTACATATCAGACAGTGCCTTACGAAAAGCAGCTTGATATGAAGCTAACCCAGGTGAAAAAGCTCATTTCGGATGCCATCGGCACTGAGAAAGAGTCAGGATATGAGTTTATAGGGATACATGGAAGTCCGAAAAAGAGTGAATACAGAAACAAGATGGAATTTTCCTTCGGTGATGAGTACAAGGATGGCCCTCTTGCGCTTGGCATGCACAAAAGAGGAAGCTTTTATGACCTTGTGACAGTATCGGACTGTCAGATAGTGGATAAGGATTTCAGGACGATATTAAAGGCAACACTTGATTATTTTTCAAAAAACAATATCCCGTATTTCCACAGAGCAACACACAAGGGCTATCTGCGGCATCTGCTTGTCAGAAAGGCAACAAAAACCGGTGAAATCATAGTCGACCTTGTCACCACCACACAGACAGAGGGCTTCAACGAGGAGGAACTGCTCGCAGGCTTTAGATATGCACTTTTGACCAGGCACTATGACGGCAGATTCAAGGGCGTTTTACACACCCAAAATGACAGCGTGGCAGATGTGGTCAAAAACGAGGGCACAGATGTGCTCTACGGAGATTCATATTTCTACGAGGAGCTCTTAGGTCTGAAATTCAAAATCACACCATTCTCATTTTTCCAGACCAACTCACTCGGAGCGGAGGTACTATATGAGACAGCGAGAGAGTTTATCCTGGGAGATGACAAGGATTCGCTAAACGGTAAAACAGTCTACGACCTCTACAGCGGAACCGGCACCATCGCGCAGCTTATGGCACCGGTGTGTAAGGAAGTAGTAGGAGTCGAAATAGTTGAGGAGGCAGTTTGCGCAGCAAAGGAAAATGCGGCTCTTAATGGTCTTGATAACTGTAAATTTATCGCAGGTGATGTCCTCAAGGTGCTTGATGAGATAGAGGAAAAACCGGATTATATAATTCTTGATCCACCACGAGACGGTATCCATCCGAAGGCTATCGGGAAAATCATAGAGTATGGTGTTGAGAATATGGTTTATATTTCATGTAAACCGACAAGCCTGGCAAGGGATTTGCAGATATTTATGGCTAGAGGGTATAGAGTGGAGAAGATATGCTGCGTGGATATGTTTCCGAATACTTATCATGTGGAGACGGTTGTCAAATTATCCCTCAAAAAAGATACACCTAAGATTGAGGTTACAATGGAGCCTGATGAAGAGAGTAATTACACACCACAAGAAAAGGCTACTTATTCAAAGATTAAGGAATATGTGAAGGACAAGTATGGTGTGAATGTGCATACTTCTTATATTGCACAGGTGAAGCGGATGTGTGGTCTGGACATGGGCGAGAACTACAATAAGTCTAAGAAAGGGAATCTTGAGGTGAAGAAGTGTCCGCAGGAGAAGGTGGAGTATATTAAGGATGCGATGAGGCATTTTAATATGATTTGAAAAAGGAGAAAAGTATGGATACAATTTCAAGTTTATGGGATATATTGAATGACATTAATGTAAATAATATATCTGGGGTAGTAGTTATTTCTTTTTTTATAATTATTCTATTTGCAGGTTGTATGGAGCCATTTTTTGCATCTAATATAGAGATTATGTTGATGAATAGAAATGATATATTGAAAAGGACAAGTTTGTCATATGCAATTTTGTTCATAGTTTTTGCAATGTTGAATTATATTATTGCAATAGAAACATTTTTTTTGTCAGCATGTATTTGGGGGTTCATCATATTTGCAGTAGTTCTAGGTATTAGCAAAATATTGTCTTTTTTTATTAATAAAGCTAAAGTGATATATGAAAAATATGCGGATTATTTGAAACTAGGTGCTATAATAATATTTTTTCCAGCAATTACTTATACAATATCTATTATTAAAGAGGTGAATTTTATAAGTTGTTCTCTTTTATGTGCTTTAATGGAGTTGCTGATAGTTGCATTATGTTTTTTAAATCAAGAAAAAAGACAATCAAAAATTATATTGCAAATAAATAATGAAAAATGGTATGTTTTTAGGCATATAGATAATAATTTATTATGTGGAAACAATAGAGAACTAAAGGCATCAACGCAGATAAAGTTGATAGATTTGGAAGATATTTCTAATAAAAATGGATTTTTTAGAGTAGAATAAAATATTTCAATCATATCACAACTTACAAGTATTGACACCGCTTCGTCCATGACGATAAATCAAGGGTTGAGGTGGTGTCATTTCTTATAGTCATAAGTAGTCAGAGAAGGAGGTTGAAAATACCTTCTTTCTTTATACCCATTTTTAAGGAGGTGGTGTCAAAAAGCATACATAAATACTGGGATGTTCTGTAAATGGATGTCCATACATTTTGGGACTGTTTAGCAGTCCTTTTTTTGTAGTTTCAAAAAGTACACATTTCAGGACTAAGGAAGGAGCTAATATCATGAAGAGATATGGTTATCACAGAACAAGTACAAGAGAACAGCATTTAGACAGAAGCATCAAGGTGATTACAGCCTATTGTGAGCAGAATAATCTGGGGCTGGAAAAGATATTTACTGACCAGCAGACAGGAAAGAATTTTAATCGTCCAAGATATCAGGTATTGAAAGAGGATGTATTAAGAGCGGGTGACGAGTTAATTATTACTGATGTAGACAGACTTGGTAGAAATAAGCAGGAGACATTAAAGGAGTTGAACATGGTCTGTCTGTCATAGAAAAGAAGAAGCCAAGTGAGCGTGTTAAGCGAACGACCTATCCTGAGAAGAAATCCTTCCGTGATGATATTAGAGATGCAATTGATCAGATTCTTAGGGAAGGCAGCGCAAAAGATTTTGATGAGCTGCTTTATAAACTGGAAGATGCCGGATACAAGATTAAGCGTGGAAAGTACATTTCTCTAAAGGAAAAAGATCAGAAGCGCTTCATCCGACTTCGTTCACTGGGTGATGGTTATACAGAAGAAGACCTTAAGAAGATTCTTGCCGGTGAGATGGAGCATGCTTTCTACGATAATGAAAAAGCCGAAAAGCAGCCAAAGACTTACCTGCGAAAAAAGGAAGATCATGAGTTTGACCTTCTTATCGATATTCAAAAGAAGCTGGCTCAGGGCAAAGGAAAATATTATGTCCGCTTTGCCAAGAACTTTAATACAAAGCAGGTAGCCAAGGCAGTTTTATATCTGAAGCATCATGACATCCGAAGTTATGATGATCTGGAGAAAAATGTGAAAACAGCAACAGAACGATTTACGAAAATTTCAGCTTCCATTAAAGAAAAGGAGAAACGACTTGCTGAGATTCAGGTCTTGAAGAAGCGTATCTTTGACTACTTCAAGACCAAAGACGTATATGCGGATTATCGTAAATGCGGATATAGCAAGAAATTCCTGGAAGAGCACAGATAGGAAATCCTGCTTCATAAGGCTGCCAAGAATGCCTTTGATGAGCTTCATCTGAGGAAGCTTCCTAAGGTAAAAGATCTCAGTGCAGAGTATGCCGAGATCCTTGCAGAAAAGAAAAAGCTGTACGGTGAATATCGTCAGGTTAAGAAAGATATGCAGGAGATTCAAAGAGCAAAATACGACATTGACCAATTCTTGAAGGACGATGAAGAACAGAAAAAGGAACGTGTCAGAAAACACAATTTCACTCGATAATTCTATTTGGGGAATCTGTAGGTTTAAGACTTATAGGTTCCCTTCTTTTTTCATTTCTGAAGAAAATTCCAACAGCAAAATAAAGCGATTCGTAAGAATTGCTTAGCCAAGCGTTTAGCTTGTTCAAGGGGATTGGGGATGTGCCACCAACGAGCGGAAAGTAGCTTTTTGTACAAAAAAGCACTGCTCGCCACTTTGCGAAGACGCGCCCTAACATCATCAAAGATGTTGCCGCGCGAAGCGGGAATCCTGAGGAAACTTTTAAATAAAAATATTGTTATAAAAACAAAATTCTATACGGACTAATGCGAAGTAGAGTTTCGAAAAGTCGAAAATTCCATTTGATATTGTGCGCGTGTGAGCGTATAATGTAATCTAGGATTATTTATGAGGACTTTTGGGTCCTCCACCAAGATGGGTAATCCCCATAAGAGAGGAATTATATGGCTGTATCTTATAACGGATTATGGAAATTATTGATCGATAAGAACATGAAAAAGATGGATCTTGTTGAGAACGAAAACATCGGAATCAGTAGCAGTACACTTGCCAAGATGAGCAGGGGTGAGACTGTGTCCATGAGTATCTTAGAGAAGATATGCATGGAGTTGGATTGTGACTTTGGGGATATAGTTAGTATAGATAGAAATAAAAATACAGAGAGGTAAAAATATGGCAGCAATTAATGATTTGATAGCACAAATCACGGATGAAGGTCTAAGAAAAAGGATTGAACAGGAAGTTAATAAACTATCTAAACAGAAAAAATTTGGTTTGGTATTTGAAAGTCATTTGCCGGAAGTGACACCCTTCTATGATATGCCAATAAAGGCTGGTTGTAAGGTGATTCTTAGGGATAGAAGAGAAGATAAAAACATCTACATTGTTTTAACAGTTGATAATGGGATGGCTGTTTGTGGTCTAAAATCAGCAGAAGAAACTAAATCAATTTCAGTTAATGATTTAGTACGAGTGGCTGAATTTGGAGAATCCATTTATCCATATTTAAAACCTATAGATTGTGTTTGTAATTCTTCAGAAGATGATTTTTGGCATGCGTTGATTGAAGCGGACAACTACCACGCATTGCAGCTGTTGGAATATCTTTATGCGAGTAGAGTGGACTGTATATATATTGATCCGCCTTATAACAATAGAGACAAAAGCTGGAAATACAATAATGACTATGTTGATTCTTCTGATTCGTATGCTCATAGCAAATGGCTTTCATTTATGGAAAAAAGATTACGAATTGCAAAAAAATTGCTGAATCCTAAAAAGTCAGTTTTGATACTTACAATAGATGAGAAGGAATATTTACATATTGGCTGTTTGCTCGAAGAAATTTTTCCTGATGCTCAGATACAAATGATTACATCTGTGATAAGTGCAAAGGGCGTGGTTAGAAATGATCAGTTTTCTAGAGTCGAGGAGTATATTTTTGTCGTTGAATATGGGGAGGTTAGTTTTAGCAAATTACCTTTTAATATGCTTGATGATGACATAAAAAAAGAAGCAGATAGAGAGATTGAGTGGCTTGGATTTAGACGTAGAGCACCGCAGGCAAAGCGAAATTCGCGTCCTAATCAGTTTTATCCAGTCTATGTAAATAACGAAACTGGAATTATTGAGGCGATAGGAGACGTCGTAAAGCAAGGTGTTGATAGGAATACGATAAGTGTACCCGAAGGGTGCACTGCATTATGGCCCTTAAGTAAAGATGGCGATGAAAGACTGTGGAGTCTAATTCCGGAACAGGCAAGAACTAATTTAGAAAAGGGCTATTTGCGTGTTAAGAATTGGAATAAGAAAGAGCGTACAGGAACAGTTTATTATCTTCCTTCTGGAACAATAGATGATATTGAAAGCGGAAAGGCAAGAACAATCGGTAAAAATAACGATGGTTCTATAATAGCAAAATATGAGGCGGAGGGTACTACACCTCCTAAACGTGTATGGAATATGAAATCTCATAATGCGGAAACTTATGGAACAAATGTGCTTAATTCTATTTTAGGCAAGAGGTTTGATTATCCTAAATCAATATATGCAGTTCATGATACATTAAGTTTTTTTGTGGGAAATAATCCTAATGCATTGATTATTGATTTTTTTGCTGGTTCAGGAACTACATTGCATGCTGTTAATTTGCTAAATGCAGAAGATAATGGAAATAGAAGATGTGTACTAGTTACTAACAATGAAATGTCAGTTGAAGAAGAAAAACAGCTTATTGATGCAGGCCACTTACCAGGTGATGAGGAATGGGAAAGTTTGGGAATAGCAAACTATGTAACTTGGCCTCGTATTGTTGGGTGTATAAAAGGGAAGGATATAGATGGTAACGTCCTTCAGGGTAACTATGGTGTAGATAAAGAAACATATGAATTACAAAAATTAAAAGTAGTAGAAGGGGATAAGACAAAAACAATAAATGCATATATAAAAAAGAATGAACCGCTATATCCAAAGTTGGCTGAGCTTAAGGTTGGAGATGGTTTTCGTAGTAATGCCATTTTTTTAAAACTTGGCTTTTTAGATAAAACATCAGTTGCTTTAGGAATGCAATTTAAAGAACTTTTGCCTGTCTTATGGATGAAGGCGGGGGCCAAGGGAAGATGTCCAGAAATAAAAGAAGACTGTCCCAAAATGCTTATTTTGCCAGAAAACAGATTTGCTGTTTTAGTAGATGAGAATGCCTTCTTGGAGTTTAATGACGAGATTAAAAAACATCCGAGCATACAAACCATATATATAGTAACTGATTACGAAGTGAATTATAGATCCATGGTTAGAAGTATGAATGTCAAAGAGACATACCAGCTATACCGTGACTATTTAGATAATTTCCGTATTAACCATGGGAGGAATTAACTGTGATAAATGAATTATTTCCATTTCAAAAGCAGGCTGTAAATGATCTTAGATCACACGTGGCTGTAGCTTTAAATAATTATAGACAATTAAAAGTTCCGCAAGTCGTTTCGCTCCAAGCACCAACTGGTTCTGGCAAAACGATTATTATGGCATCATTGATTGAAGATATTTTCTTTGGAAATGAGAACTATGAAGAGCAGCCGGATGCTATTTTTGTGTGGTTATCTGACTCACCACAACTTAATGAGCAGTCAAAGCAGAAAATAGAATATAAGGCTGACAAAATTCGTATGGATCAGTGTGTGGTTATATCTGATGAGTCATTTGAACAGGAATATTTGGATGATGGTCATATCTACTTCTTGAATACACAAAAATTAGGTAAAGGTGGAAATCTGAGTTACCATTCAGATACGCGCCAATATACAATTTGGGAGACCATTGAAAATACGGCTAGAGCAAAAACGGATCGTTTATATTTTATTATTGACGAAGCACATCGAGGAATGCAGGGGAGAGCTGCAGGAACAGCTACAACTATAATGCAACGATTTATCAAGGGTAGTGATGCTTATAAGCTTTCACCAGTTCCAGTTGTGATAGGAATGAGTGCAACTGCAGAGAGATTTAATGCACTCGTAGGTAATGATACCACGTCAACACTGTATAAAATTGTTATTTCTGCTACTCAGGTTAGAGCATCTGGATTATTAAAGGATCGTATTGTTATTACATATCCTGACGATCCTGCAAAGCATAATGATATGGTATTACTTCAAGCTGCGACAGATGAGTGGAAGAATAAGTGTGAGCATTGGTATCAATACACTTATGAGCAACATTACGCAAATGTTAATCCTGTATTTGTGATTCAAGTGCTTGCTGGTTCAGGTGATAAAATATCTGACACTAATTTGGATGACGTAATTGCTAAAGTGGAAGAAAGAATAGGGGATAGATTTAAAGAAAACGAAGTGGTTCATACCTTTGGTTCTACTGGCACTATATCTATCAACGGTTTGAGTGTTCCACATATTGAACCAGTAGATATTGCGGATGACAGAAGAATAAAGGTGGTTTTATTTAAGGAGAATTTATCTACCGGATGGGATTGCCCACGTGCAGAGACAATGATGTCTTTTAGGAAAGCCCAAGATGTTACATATATTGCACAGCTTCTTGGAAGAATGATTAGAACGCCATTGCAGTGTCACGTAATGGTTGATGAATCATTAAATGATGTCAGATTATATCTTCCATATTTTAATAAAGATACTGTAAACGATGTCATAAAAGAATTGCAGAGTGAAGAAGGCGGAGAAATTCCAACAGTTATTGATGGAGAATCTTTGGAAGAACAAGTGGTTGTCCCTTGGACTGTTCATACAAGGAATAAGAGACAGGAAAAGCAAGTTCTTGGACAAATAAATATGTTTGATTTCCAAAATTCAAACATGCTATCAAACTCACAGATAGTCATTCCCGCTAACAATGAATTGCTTCAGACATCAAATTTTTTTGATAATGCTACAAATGAGACGAATGTTGCAAATGGAGAATCATTCATCTATGGAAATGACACTACAGGTGCTACTAGAGATGCCCATCCGCAAGAGCATCCGCTTCCAATAGTACAGGTGCCGGTAGATAATATCCAGCCTGAGACGACTGGCGAGCAACAAAGTAATGATTATGAACAATTGTCATTTGTTGAAAAAATAGACCGCGAAGCAATTATTAAATTTGTAAACGAACAAGGCTACATAACCTATATGGTTCGATTTGCAAAAGTTAACAGTTATTTGAAATCATTACTGAGCTTAGCTGGTGTGCTTACACAGAATATGATCTATCCTGAAGCAAATGATGAGATAAAAACGGATGTGACCAATCTAATTCATTTATATATTGAAAAGCTCCATGAGAATGGAAAATATGACAGTCTTGTGAAGCAGGTTTTGGAAATGAAATTGCTTATCCAAGTGTTTGATGTCTTCGGAGAAAAGGTTAAGAATTATCCGCTTGAGGATTATTTTGCATCGCTCGAATCGGATTTGGATCGACAGCTAAGAGCGGCAGATGCGAAACTTGGTGGATATGGATTTCCATATGCTTATGGAAGAAGATTTTTGGATTTTGATAATCCGAATGCATTTAAGTTGGATTGCATTCTTTTTGCAGCAGATGATGATTGCATGAAGCAATTGAACGTTTATGCTGAAAAGAAATTTCATGAGCTAAATGATAAGTATAGAAAGTATGTTGTAGCTAAGTCGGAAAAGTGTAGAAAGCAATATAGTGACATTGTCGCCGATGGAGATAAAGTAAGTAAACACAATTTCACATTGCCGGAAACAATCAGTGCAAGAATAGAAAAAGGCGGCGATACATATATAGATCATCTTTATGCAGATGAAGACGGAAAAGCAATTATTAAATTAAATAGTTGGGAAAAAGCTGTAATTGAAGAGGAAGAAAAGAAATCAGATTTTGTATGCTGGTTACGTAATCAAGTAAGACAATCGTGGTCATTATGTATCCCATATGAAATTGACGGTGAAATTAAAGCTACATATCCTGATTTTATTGTTGTGCGTAAGGATGACCAACTTGGATATGTGATTGACATTCTTGAACCTCATAATCCTGAATTCAAAGACAATTTAGGAAAGGCTAAAGGATTTGCTAAGTATGCAGAAGAAGAGGTTCGAATTGGGCGTATACAGCTTATAAGAATGTCTAAGGATCCAGCAGGTAAGAACAGATTAAAACGTCTTGACCTAGCTAAAGGATCTGTAAGAAATAAAGTTATGTCTGCTATCAATAATGATGAGTTGGATCATATTTTTGATACAGACGGAGAATTTGAAGAATAGAGGTTTTTAGAACATGCAGAATAAGTCCTCAGAAAGAACTTATAATTTCATAGATTTATTTGCTGGCGCAGGGGGCCTTTCAGAGGGGTTTATGCAGACTGTTTTTTCACCAATCGCGCATGTTGAGATGAATCCATATGCAGCGAAGACACTTGAGACTAGGACAGGTTATTTTTACCTGAAGGAACAGGGAAAGATTAATATTTACTATGATTATCTTAAAGGTAAAATTTCCAGAGAGAAGTTTCTGGAATATATACCGGAAAGATTATTGCAGTCTGTAATCTGCGAAACCATGTCAAATGAAACATTGCCTGGACTTTTTGAAAGAATCGATAAGTCTATGAAAGAACAGGGAATCTCACACGTGGATGTTATAATCGGCGGCCCACCATGCCAAGCATATTCGTTGGTTGGTAGGGCTCAGAGTAGTCATATGAAGGTTCCTATGAACGAGGATCCAAGGAATGATTTGTATAAACTATATGCTAGATTTCTGAAGAAGTATCAGCCAGAAATGTTTGTTTTTGAAAACGTTATGGGAATAGAGACTGCAAATGGAGGGGAGACTTGGAAAAAGATAAAAGCGCAGTTAAGGAGGGTTGGTTATGAAATCGAACCTAAGGAGCAGAATGCCAGGGCTTTTGGAGTCCTTCAAAACAGGCGACGAATGATTATTGTCGGATGGAAAAAAGGGACAAATTTTTCTTATCCTAAGTTTCAGGACCGAACATCAGATGCGTTTGTTGAAGATCTATTAAATGATTTACCAAAACTTGTACCTGGAGGAGGTAAGGATATAAGCAATTATCGGTCTGGCGAATATAGTGATTATCTAAGGACAATGAAGTTGCGCTCAGATGATGATGTTCTTACATTACATAGGGCAAGACCAAATAAAGAAAGGGATATAGAAATCTATAAGAAAGCTATAGAAGCATGGAATGATGGTAAAGGAAGTAGATTGAATTACAATAGCCTTCCTGAGGAGCTTAAGACTCATAAAAATCGACATTCATTTGTGGATCGATTCAAGGTTGTGGAAGGTAAAGATCATTACTGTCATACAATGTTGGCTCATATTTCAAAAGATGGACATTATTTTATTCATCCCGATATTGAGCAACACAGATCTATAACAGTAAGGGAAGCAGCAAGAATTCAGTCGTTTCCTGATAATTATTTCTTTGAAGGGCCTAGAACAGCCCAATTTGTTCAAATAGGAAATGCAGTTCCGCCTTTGATGGCAAAAGGAATAGCAGAAGGAATATTAAGTGTATTGAAACAGGGTGAGTAAATATGGAAAACAATATGCTTTTAGAACAGTACAGCAGATATAAAAAAATAGCATTAAAAGAATCACATTATAGTTGTTTGTTAAATGCTCATATTGATCCTAACCCACACCAAGTAAATGCTTTTTGTGCTGCGGTACAAGCACTTAAAACGGGTGGAATAATACTAGCTGATGAGGTTGGATTAGGTAAAACAATCGAAGCGGGTTTAGTTATTAATTATGTAATTAATGCGGGCGCAAGAAATATAATGATTGTTTTGCCAGCTACGTTAAGAAAGCAGTGGGAAATTGAGTTAGAAGAGAAATTTGATTTAGAGAGTAGCATTTTAGACCGTTTGACTGTTGATAAAGATCGATCAGCATGGAAAGCGTGGCTTGAAAATAGTAACAAAACAAAGATTGCTATTGTGTCTTATGATTATTCGTCCAAGCTTATGAAGACGTTTCCTAAGGTGAAGTGGGATTTTATTGTAATTGATGAGGCACACAATCTTAGGAATGTTTTTCATGGGACAAAAAGAGCAAAGAATCTTTATGAAATTACAAAGGGAATACCAAAGATTCTTTTAACTGCTACACCTCTCCAGAATAGATTGTCTGATTTACATGGTCTTGTATCATTTATTGATGACAGAATTTTTGGACCAGAAAAAATATTTAATCGTAAGTTTGTTGAGTCAGGGGATTACTCTGAATTGAAAGAAGAGTTATCACCGATTCTTTATAGGACACTTAGAAAAGATGTTGGAAAATACATGGATTTTAAAAAGAGAACATGTATTACAGTCGACTTTAAATTGAGTGATGCTGAGGCAGAATTATATAACCAGGTAAATGCTTTTCTTAAAAGAAAAACTTTATATTCGATTCCTGTTAATAATAGAAGTTTAATTATTTTGGTCATCCGAAAATTGTTGGCTTCTTCTAGTTTCGCATTGGTAGAGACCTTTGAAGTGTTTAAGGAACGACTTAATAAATTATACCAGGGATCAAAGTCAGCAAACGCACAAGAGGGATTTGATTTGTTCCTTGAATTTCTTGAGGATGAGATTGATGAATCAGATTTCGAAGATAAAGAAGATGAAAATGTCATTGTTCAGAAACAGGAAATCCAAGAAGAAATAGAGCTTGTTCAGAAGATAATTGATACAGCTGTATTGATTACAGAAAATGCTAAGGTTGAAGCTCTTAAAACAGCTATTTCAATAGCTTTTGAACATCAAAAAGAGCTAGGAATAGATGAGAAGGTAGTTGTTTTTACGGAATCAAAAAGAACACAGAAATATATTGCATCAGAACTTAGGAAGAGTGGATATAGTGAAGCAGATATTATTCTGTTTAATGGTGATTTCGATGATTCAATGACAAAAGAGATTTATAGAGCCTGGCAAGTGAAAAACTATGGGAATGTTAATTATGGTCGCAGTGTTGAGTATAAGCATGCGATTGTAGATTATTTCAAGAACAACGCCAAGATCCTTATTGTTACGGATTCAGGATCAGAAGGCTTAAATCTTCAGTTCTGTAATACTGTAATTAATTATGATTTGCCATGGAATCCTCAAAAGATTGAGCAGAGAATCGGTCGTTGTCATAGATATGGACAAAAGCATGATGTAGTTGCGATTAATCTACTAAATACTGAAAATGCGGCGGATAGGCGTGTTTATGAGATTTTAAGGCATAAGTTTGAATTGTTTGATGGTGTGTTTGGGGCGTCTGATGTTGCGCTAGGTGCTCTGCAATCTGGAACTGGTTTTGAACAACAGGTCTTAAATATATATCAATCATGTGATTCCAATAATGAATTTGATAATGAGTTCGATAAGTTGGATAAAAAATTGGATTCAGAGTTAAATAGTCAAGCTGTTAAACTGCAAAATTTGTTAATTACAGAGAGCCCAGATGCAAAAGAGGCGTCTCTTGATGCAACAAAAGCAGAGATATCTGAATATCTAAAAGAAGTTGAATATTGGAATCAATTTAATGAACCTGAAATGGATGGTAAAACCTATTATTGGCAAATTGATAACTGGGGACGAGACAGTTTGGGCTCACATGGAACTTTGTTTTTAGGCGCTTTTTGTAATAACACAGAGATACTTTTCCCTGTGCTACTACTTTGCGATGAGAACGGAGAATATGTTGATTTTGATGAGAAGGATATTGTTATAGCGATAGAAGATGCAGATGATTCTGATATTAAGTTTTTTACTCCTACACCAAAAGATGAAGAAAACTATCGAAAAATATACGATAAATTGTTGCTTGAAATGAGCAAAAAATATGAGGACTCTGTTCAACCTATTAAGGACTATAACAAAGAAAAAATAGATAATTGGTTCAAGATACAAATAGACCAAATTTCGTTAAAAATGCAGGATCTTCAGAAAGAAATAGAAAATCTATTGATTGAGGAATCTATGTCTTCAAATAGATATGAAAAAGAGGATATTTTAAAGAAGGCTGCAGAAAAGAAAAAGCAACTCGATAAACAGCAGGATGGTATAGGAGAAAAGGTTAAAGCTTTAAAAAGAGAAGCTGATAGAACTATAGAGGAATTTAATGCCCAATATGATATCAATCCTGTGATTTTTGTAAATATAGTATTGAAGTTTTAAAGGGGGATAAGTACTTATGCCTGATAGATTTAAGTATTCGGAAGTACGTCAGAAAATAATAGATGATATACGTCTGGATCTTATTGGACCTAGAGAAGAAGAGGAAATATTAGAAGAAAGCCCTAAGTTTGCGTACCTTGTCGGAATGCTTGATATTCAAAAGGATGAAAATAGCGTTGAAGATGAGCAAGAAGTTGATGCAGATATGGCATATGAAGACGGGGAAGATTATACGGCTGGTGAAGATGATGATAATGAGCCGATTATGACAACTCATTTTCAAATCCCTTCATCTATGGGTATTAGTTTTTATGTTGAAAATACAACGAAAACAATTAGCATAGATGTGTCTTGGGGAGACTATGTAAAGTCTTCAAAAAAATATGAGGATGAAGATGGAAAAGAACATAGTAAGATAATATATACTCGAATTCCAATGACAGAAACAATTGAGTTGGACCTTAGTGATAGTAATAGAACGAAAGAGTATAAATTAGTGTCCGATTCAAATGTTCATCTTCATATGTCAAAGATTGGATTAAAAGGTCAATATTCGCTTATTACTGTATATATAGTTAATAAAAGAAATAATCCAGAAAATGCAGCTGAAGGAATGATGTTTCAGGTGCATCTGAAAGCGTATGCAAAAGACAATTCTTATGTTTTCCTAGCAGAACATATATGCAGAGAAATATTAACAGAAGATGAGTTTTATTTTGAGCAGAGACCAATTTTGGGGAGAGGAAGGGGTTGTGCTGCGGTATGGGATGAACCAATAAATGGTAAATCTACATGCGTTGAGTCAGCGTTTATTCCTGAAAATGAATTTCCTGGCGTTAGTGCAGCTTTAGATGGCTTTGATGAATATTATTTTTCTACATCATTAATGGCTAGTAAGGGTAAAAAAAATGAAATCCTAGATAAATTGAATACGCTTGCTGATTCATATGCTAATTGGATAGAAAAAACTTTAAAAGCTAATTCACGAATGAAAGATGAGGATTTTGCTAATAAAATTGGTAACAATGTAATTAGTAGATGTTTAGATGCGTTAACAAGAATAAGAGAAGGAATCCATGTGATTGAGACAGATGAAATTGCTTTTGAAGCATTTTGTTTTATGAATATGGTTATCTATTATCAGAATAGCATTAAGAATTACTCTAAGAAAAACGGGGCAGGAATAGATTGCAATTTTAAGGAATTTGTTAATCCAAAGGATTCTAACAATAATTTTGGTTGGAGACCATTTCAGATTGCATTTATTCTTATGAATCTATCTGGAATTGTTAATCCTAAGCATAAGGATCGCGAAATAGTTGATCTTTTATATTTCCCGACAGGTGGAGGAAAAACAGAAGCATACTTAGGTTTAATGGCATTTGTCATTGCGAATAGAAGATTGAGAGCAAATAGTAATGCAAAATACAATGCTGATGGCGGAGTTACAGTAATGCTTCGTTATACTCTTAGATTATTAACTACACAGCAGAGGGATCGTATTACAAAAATGGTTGTCGCTGCTGAGTTAACTAGGCGTAGGATGCCGGAAAAGTATGGTAATGAACCAATCAGTATTGGATTCTGGGTTGGTGGAGGCGTTACTCCGAATAAATTTGATGAATTTATTGAGAAGCCAGATTATCCTTCTGCGGCAAGACGTGCACGTAATAAAGTGTTCAAGCAGCTTTTAACATGTCCTTTTTGTGGAAAACCTCTTAAAGAAGAGAATTTTAATATTGAACCTGAGAAGAAGTCAATTGAAATATACTGCTCAGATGAGCACTGTGAATTTTATCGATACAAAGATAATAGAATACCTATTCCGGTGTATTTAGTTGACGAAGAGATATATGCAAAATGTCCAACTATCATTTTGTCTACAGTTGACAAATTTGCACGCTTACCATGGGATGTAAATACCAATGCACTTTTTGGCAGGGTAGATAGAAAATGTAGCAGAGATGGATATGTAGCAATGGGGGCTGATCATTCAAGACATAATAAGACTGCAACATTGCCTACATCATCATTAGTGGATGTTAAACCTTTTTTACCGCCAGAATTAATTATTCAGGATGAGTTACACTTAATTACCGGACCATTGGGTACGGTCTATGGCGCATATGAAACTATTATCGAGGATATGTGTACATATGATGGTATTAAACCGAAATATGTCGTTTCAACAGCTACCATAAAGAATGCTGCTGCCCAGACTAAATGCTTGTATGGCCGAGACATGACAACTCAATTTCCACCGAATGGTTTTGAAATAGGGGATAGCTTCTTTATTAAGGAGCTTTCTATAAAGGATAATCCATTTAGAAAATATGTAGGTGTATGTGCGCCTGGACAATCAGTAAAAACAGCATTGTTGAGAATATATGCAATTATACTTCAGTCTGCGTATACATTGTCACAAGAGGAAGAGTTTAAAGATGTAATTGATCCATACTACTCGTTAGTTGGATATTTTAACAGTATACGTGAGCTTGGTGGCGCAGTGCGTCTTTTGCAAGACGATATTCCTAAGAGGATAAAGCGTATAAAAAATAAATATGGTTTAGAAAAGCAAAGATTCTTAAATAGGAATGTTGAGATTACATCTCGTATGTCATCATACCAGATTCCAGAGAAGCTAAAGCAATTGGAAACGACATGTGAATCAAAGGATTGTTTAGATACTGCTGTTGCTACAAATATGATAGCAGTTGGTATGGATGTCGATAGACTTGGACTAATGGTGGTGACTGGTCAGCCAAAACAGAATTCTGAGTATATTCAGGCCACAAGCCGTATAGGTAGAAAATATCCTGGTCTTGTAGTCACTTTGTATAACGCATATAGACCACGAGATTTATCACATTATGAGAATTTTTCGGGGTACCATTCTCAGCTATATAGATTTGTTGAAGGAACTACAGCAACTCCTTTTTCTGCTAGAGCTAGAGATAGAGTTTTACATGCAGTAATTATATCTGCTATAAGATTGAAATTCCCGAATCTTGCAAATAATGCGGATGCTTCTGCCATTGCAAGCTTAACAAATGAAGAGATAGACGAAGTAAAGGAATTAATTCTTGAACGACTTAATATAATTAAGCCGGCAGCAAAAGCAGATGCAAGTGATGAGATAGATCAATTCATTGATTGGTGGAAGCTTAGGGCAGCACAAGAAAAACCACTTCGCTATTATGTTGTGGGAACTGAGCGATATAACAGATTGATGAATCCATATGACAAGCCTCATGTTGATACTGAAAAACCTACTCTTCAGTCAATGAGAGAAGTCGAGAGCTCAGCAAATATGTATTACTACACGGAGGATTAAGATGGCTTTTTTTGACAAGAATAAGCTGGGGGAATTACGACCTAATCAAATTATTACTACATTTGGGCCAGGTTCCGTTGTAGACGCCGTAAAAGACTCAGTTACAGTTTTAGATATTTCATATTGGAAGGAAAAAGGACAAAAGATTATAGATGGTAGATTAGCGTCATATCTTGGTGTTGATTGTTTCTATATGCCAAGGACGAGTTCAAATGGTGATGTGCCGGTTGTATCTTTTCCGTATTGGCATGTGTGTTCGAATTCAAAGTGCGGTAGATTGTTTGATGCAAGGGAAAATTTTGATGTAGATAAATACATAAGATATGGTGTTACTTGCCCTGAATGTCATAGGACCGCATATCCTGCCAGATTTATAACTATGTGTGAAAATGGGCATATGGCAGATTTTCCTTGGAGCTGGTGGGTTCATCGTGGAAATGCAGATTGTAAAGGTTCATTGAAGATGTTCTCAACAGGAAACACATCTACGTTGGCAGATATGTGGGTGCAGTGCAGTTGTGGGGCAAAACGGAGTATGAGCGGTGCAACACAAAAGGATAATTTTGATGGATTGGCTTGCCCTGGTCATCATCCATTTAGACCTAATGTAAAGAATCAAAAATGTGGAAAGCAGATAATTCCATCACAGCGCGGTGCATCAAATGTTTATTTCGCAGTAAGTAAAAGTGCGATATCAATTCCACCATGGATTAATCCACTTTACAATCTTATTGATGAGCACCTAAGAGATATTGAATTGGCAAAACAATTGATGGGCGATGATGGTGTTGCAAAAATATATGATATGTATTTTGCTGCTTACTCAAAGGAAGAATTTGATGAAGCCCTCACCAAGCGTATGAATAACATCAAGGAATTCACTGAGATTAAGCAGATGGAATACAATGCCATAACCCATCATTCAGATCCTGCTTATCAATCGAATAAGAAGCACTTTAAGGCAGAAGAAGATCCATTGCCTTCTTACTTGCAGAAATATTTTAGCAAAATTGTAAGAATTACAAGATTGCGTGAAGTAAGGGTGTTATTGGGATTTACTAGAGTTGATGCTCCGGATCCAGATGCAGATCCAGCTAATCAACCTAATATAGTGACTCTTAGCAAAGGAAGAAATGAGAGATGGTTACCGGCAGCTGAAGTCAATGGTGAAGGTATTTTTATTGAGTTTAATAAAGAGATGCTTTCAAAGTGGTTAGGAATACCTGCTGTAAAAGATGTTTCAGAGCGTTATGCCGAATCATATAAGGACTTTTGTCAGTCTAAGGGATGGACAATAACTTCTGTACGAAATGCAGTTTATGTGTTAATGCATACATTTGCCCATTTATTGATTAAGCAGATGTCTATGTCGTCAGGTTATTCTTCTTCTGCGATTAGAGAGAGAATATATTTCGGCGATAATATGGCGGGAATTTTGCTTTATACAGGAAGTGCGGATAAAGAAGGTTCTCTAGGAGGACTTGTAGAGTTAGGAAGTGTTTCTCAGCTAACAGGCATTATGAGAGATGCTTTTCAAGAAGCATTAGTATGTACAAATGATCCAGAATGCATGAATAATATGCCTGCTGGAAAGAATTCCAATGGAGCTGCATGCCATTCTTGCTGTATGATTTCAGAAACGGCGTGTGAAAATGGTAATAGAATGCTTGATAGAGGTTTGGTAGTACCTATTCCAGGGAGAGAGGATAATGCATATTTTAGAGAGTTGGTGAATGATTTATGCCAAGTAGATCTGTAAATCCAGATATTTTGTTTAATACAATAAAGGAAGATCAGGAAAATGGAAATTCTAAGGCATCGGAAATGCTTAAACAAGCATTTCCGGGAGTTGGCGATTCCTGTGATGATTTGGCTTCATTATTTGGCCAAGCATTAATGCAGGATGATTCTGACAAAGTATCATTAGTGGTTACTGCGCCACCTTCATTTTCAATTAATGCTAGGACAACTATGAATGTCGTCAGTTCAATGATTGAAGGAGCAGAGAGCAGCATCTTGATTACAGGTTATTCTTTGTCTTCTTATTTTGCTGATTTGGTGGATACCATTATTCAGAAGAGTCAGAGTGGTATTTTCGTAAAATTCTTTGTTAATGATATAGATAGTCAGGATAGCTTTGAAAAATTATTGAGATATAAAGGCAGGTTCCTTAAAATCTACAACTACAAGAAACAGGAAGATTCGATGGCTGCTTTACATGCCAAGGTTATCTCTGTTGATCAGAAGAAAACGCTGATTACTTCAGCCAATCTTTCATATCACGGACAACAGGGAAACATAGAGCTTGGTATGTTGGCTGAGTCTAAGAAGATAGCTAAGCAGCTGGACGATGTGTTTACAAAGCTGATATTTGCAAAGGTATTCACGGAGATATGATGAACCGTGGCAGTTGCTAATTAATTTGGATGATTAGGAGGATAAAAAATGGTTACGATGCCCTTTAAACCTAGAGCACAAATGTTGCTTCAACTCGGTGAACAGCTAATCAAAAATGAGAACATTGCAGTGTTGGAGTTGGTGAAAAATTCGTATGATGCAGATGCAACTGAAGCCAAAGTTATTATGACGGATGTTGACCAGCCTTTATCTGGTTATATTGAAATCATTGATAATGGATACGGGATGAACTTAGATGTTATTCGCAATATTTGGATGGAACCGGGGAATTCACATAAACGTGAAATAGTGAATAAGAATGAACGTACGCCTTTAGGGAGATTGCCAATAGGTGAAAAGGGAATAGGTAGATTTGGTGTTCATAAGCTTGGAAAAAGGATTGAGCTCATTTCAAAAACTAAAAATGATAAAGAGGTTGTACTTAAAATAGATTGGAATAAATTTGAAAGTGCAGAATACTTGTCTGATGTAAATATAGATGTGGCTGAGCGCGAACCTGAATATTTTACAGATGGAAAAACAGGGACGTATATGAGGATAGATAATCTTTCCAAAGCTTGGACTCGTGGAATGATGAGAAGTTTGTACCGATCTCTTACAACATTGAATTCACCGTTCGATTCAAATAAATCATTTTCTGTTAAATTAAAAACTAATCGAAGAGAATGGTTAGAAGGAATACTTAAATTTGAAGATATAAAGAAATATGCGCTTTTTGAAGGTGAGATTGAATTATCAGGCGATCAGATGGTTGCGTTCGATTATGAATTTAAACCGTATGACATAATGAACGATCTTAAGCCTAGGACAATACATTTTACAGAACCAGTTTTGATGAAAAGAGAAGAGAGAGAAAATGGAGAGAAGAAGCTCAGCTCCATAAATCTTAATGATTATCAAATTGGAAATATAAAGATAAAAATCTATGCATTTGATAGGGATGCAACTTTGATAAATAAGTATATTCCTGAAAAAACTTCTTTTAAAAATTATTTGAATGAGAATGGTGGTTTTTATGTTTTTCGAGATGGAATGAGAATACTTGATTATGGAGAAGCAGGAAATGATTGGCTTGAACTGGATTCTAAAAGAGTAAACAGGCCAGCTCATTTTTTAAGTAATAATATTGTCCTCGGTGCAGTTTATTTACAGAGGAATTCAAGCATTAGTTTAAAAGAAAAAGCAAATCGTGAGGGTTTTATAGAAGATGCTGCATACTTCTGCTTTAGAAATGCGGTTGAATTTGCTGTTGGACAATTTACTGCGCAAAGAAATATTGATAAAGATAATATGCGCAAAATAGCTAATGGTGGAGCAAAAGAACCTGTCAAAGAGACTGTTTCTGAAATTCGTAAACTAGTGAGAAACTCCAATATTGAAGCAAATGTCAAAAAACAGTTGGAAGAATCACTTTTTAAGGTAGAGCAGGAATTTGAATATTTAAAAGAACGATATGTAAGAACGGCAAATGCCGGGCTAAGCTATGGCATTGTTATTCATGAGATTGAAAAAATAATTGGCGAATTAAAATTAGCTGTCAAGGAGGAAGAGGCATCAAAAAGAGTTCAGAGTTTAGCATTACGTTTATCGTTGTTAATAGATAGTTATGCCGAATTATTAAGAAATAGACACAAAGAAAAGTCTGATTTAAAAAGCATAATTAAGCAAGCGTTATTTAGTATAGAATATCGTTTATCTGCGCATGAAATAGAGGTTATAGATTATTCTGAAAAGTATATCGATGATGCAGAAGTAAATTGTGCATCAAATATGATTATAGGTGCAATCATCAATGTATTGGATAATTCGATATATTGGACAACATATTCGAAAGTACCTAAGAGAAAAATTTTTGTATCTATAAGCAATGAAATTGATGGTTTTATAGGAATAGTAATAGCGGATAACGGTACAGGCTATAAACTTGCAGGTGATGATGCGATAAAACCGTTTGTTTCATTAAAAGACAATGGACTTGGATTAGGTTTGAACATTGTAAATGAAATTATGCTATCTCAGGGAGGAATGATTAGTTTTCCTGAATATGGAGATATCGCTATTCCGGAAGAATTTAAAAATGGTGCTATAACAGTGTTAGCATTTAAGAAGGAGAAATGAAGTGAAGTTACCAAATGGAGGAAATATTGTAGTAGTTGATGATAAATATTCTGAAATAGAACCGTTGATTGAGTTCTTTGGAAGATATGGGGTATCAGTTAATTATTTTAAGGGCCCACAAGGGGTTTTCCCCGAAATCCCCTTGGTGGGTGTCAGACTTGTTTTTTTGGATTTAGCATTTAGCAGTAGTTTTGATTCGAAGACGATAATAGGAAACGCAGCAAATATATTAAAAAATATATTAGATAGTAATAATGGACCTTTTTTGTTATTTACATGGTCAACAAGAGCTACAGAAAACACAGAAGAATTGGAGAAATTTCTGCAAACGTTTGAGAATGGAAACTACCGACCAGAATCTATTATTCCTCTTCCTAAAACAGACTATTTTATAACAGAATCTGATAGCAGTGCTGATGTATTAACAACAATTATTGAAGAAGATACTGATTTGGATGATGTTGATAAGGAAAGAATAAAGAAAAATATTCTAATTAAGTTTAATAATGATTTTGGTGAAACTAAAAAAATTTTTGATTCAAGCAAAATGCCAGATCTTGTAAGTAAAATTGAATTAGAGCTTCATAACGCTGGATTAATATCTTTATTTGTAGATTGGGAAAATTGTGTAAGAAATGCAGTTCCGAAGATTACAGATGGATTGTATAAGATTGTAACTGAATATACAGATGATAATTCAGATAGGCTTCAGGCAATGGTTAATTCGTTGTCAAAGAAACATTTAGAAAAGAATTATACAGATGATACTTCAGTAACAGAAAAAGTGGATGCCTCTATAAATGAGTTGAACGAAATGTTTTCATTCTTTTACGAAGAGGAAACTAAAACTATTTCAGATGACAATATAGAAATTTTTCCAGGAAATGATAATGCATTTGAAGATAAAAAAGCTGAACTGAATACCTGGAAGATGATTAGAAATTCCTCAAGAGCAAATTTACCAGGGAAGATATTTATTGATAAAGAAAAGAAATGCAAGTTTCTTCCTATTTTTGATTTGTCCAATCAGAAAAAATCAATACAGGAGTTTTTGGATGCTATCAGAGATGAAGAGGGAGCAAAAGAATTTGTTACTGATCTTGACCAAAAAGGCTATCTGACATTTGTAGAAATAAATGTTAGTGGAGAGTGTGAAACAGCACAAAATAAACTTCCTGTTACAAAGATAATACCTGGAGTAATTATAGATGAGGAAATTTATAGTGAATGGAAGAAGACAGGAGAATTAAAAAAAACTACTCCTAGTTATATTAATGATGGATTAGGTCCATTTTTATACAATAATAAGGTTTGTAGGTTTATTTTTAATGTGGCTCAGACTACATATATAGAAAATTCTCAAGTTGCGGAATTGCAAGAAGTATTCGATATTAGTCGCCCTTACTATTTGCAAATTAGAAATGATATAGCCAACGAGTATTTAAAACAGGGCGGAAATTTGTATTTGTAATTAAACCGAGAAAGGTAAGAAAAGAGCAATATCTGTCAGTGGATATGTTATCCGCTGAAGTCCGGGATATTATAGGAAGTACGATTGAAAATGGCTATATTTCCATGATGTATGTTGATGAAGTTAAGGGAATAGAGTTTGATACAGTATTTGTGGGTTCAGCAAAAATGACCAGAACTGAAAAGTATATAGCTTATACTAGGGCGTTAGGCAAGTTGGTTATTGTTGTGGATGCTGAAGAATAAAATCATAAAAGGAAGTTTTTATTATGGCGAAAATGACAACAGAAATAATAGAAAAATTGTACAAACTGGGTAGACGTGTATACTTAGGTGAATTGTCTCTAAAAGAAGCAACTGCACAGGTCGGAGAAATTGCAGATTCCTCTGCAGAATTCTATATTGGCCTTTATGGTGAGCTTATTAAAGGAAAAGGATCCACGTGGAATCAGAATACAGAATTATTAATTTATTATGTTGATCAAATTTCGCAGGAGTACGACATAAATATCAGTTCAAATGCCTATAGGGGAGCGATGAAATTTGCAAAAGCAAAGTCACGTCAACAACTTATAGATGAACTGAAAAAGCTGGATGATAAATATCATTATAAAAAGAATGAAATACCCGAAGAAGATGATTATTCAGGGCAAGAAGGTGAGGAAACTACGATGGTTAAAGATACATTGACGCAAGTGAAAAAATATATATCGTTAAAGGGATTTAGCTATAAAGATGATCTTGTTGACAATCTGTATCTTAGCCTTAAATCAAAACCATTTGTTATATTGGCAGGTACTTCCGGCACAGGAAAAACAAAATTAGTTAAATTATTTGCTGAAGCTATAGGTGCTGATGCAGATAACGGGAGATATAAGCTTGTTTCTGTCAGACCAGACTGGTCTGATTCATCTGATTTGTTTGGGCATGTAAACCTCCAAGGTAAATTTGTACCTGGAGCAATAATTGATTTTATAGAACAAGCGTTGAAGGAAAAAGATAAACCTTTTTTTCTATGTCTTGATGAAATGAACCTTGCAAGAGTGGAATATTATTTGAGCGATTTTTTGTCAATTATAGAGACTCGTACTTGGAAAGATAATGAAATAAAAACTGACAACATTGTTCTTGACCATGCTGCAGAAGCGCTTTATCCAGAGATTTACATTCCTGAAAACTTGTATCTAATTGGTACGGTCAATATGGATGAAACTACTTTCCCATTTAGCAAGAAAGTACTGGACAGGGCAAACACAATTGAGTTTTCATATGTTGATTTAGTCCCTGATTTTGAAGAAGTACAAGATGCTGAAGCTTGTGAAGTAACAAATGATTTTCTTAAATCTGAGTACATTGTTTTAAAAAAGGATGTGGATGTAGAAGATCAGAATTTTGTTATCAAAATTTGTTCTCAGTTGCAAAGTATTAATGAAATATTGCAAGAGGCTAATTCGCATGTAGGATATCGCGTCAGGGATGAGATTGTATTTTATATGTTGAATAATAAAAAGAGTGGTTTACTGGCAGAAAATGAAGCAATGGATAACGAAATTATGCAAAAGATTCTTCCGCGTATTCAGGGAAGCGGAATATCTGTTAAAGAATTGTTAATTGCTCTTTTTAAGAATTTTGCAGGAGACTATAGCGGAATTAGTCAAGACTCTGTATGGCGTCAAATGGATAAGTATATCAAAGATAAAGAATGTGTATACAAAAAATCTGCAGAAAAAATATGTTATATGATGAGGAGATTTGAAGAGGATGGCTTTACTTCCTACTGGCTCTGATAAAATATTGGAGATTAATACAGCTGAAGTAAATATAGTTATTAAAAGTAAAAAGAACTGGTCGGGGAAAATGCTTGACCAGTCTTCTTCTATTGTTATTGACGGCCATGATATCAAAAGAATTAATATTGAAGCGGCTGGTGTTTGCGAAGAATTTGATGATTGCGCAGATGCAGCAGTTTACAATTTGAATATTGCTCCAGTCTTCTTTGAACAAACCGATTATGAAATTATTATACGTAGTGTGTCAGGTCAGAAAGTTTCATTTTGGAATGATAATTATGCAATAAGGGAAAAAATAGGTCCTATATTTGAAGGTGATAATACAGGACTCTCTGGAGTTATCAATTTTGACAATATGGTAGGATATTCAGACTTTGAAATATTGATAGATAACGAAAAATATTTGATGATGAGAATTGAGGTATTTCCGACCAAGATCTCATATAAAGAAGATTATCGGCAGATGATCAATGATATTTCTGAGATGGTTTGTGAAGCTGCAATAGATTTTATGACTAAAACATATGAAGGCTTTCAACAAGGAGACAGTAACAGTAATGTATTGGCCGTTTACTTTCAAATTCTTAGAACCATATTTGATGAGTACATGAGAGCTTTGAACAGGATAATTGCTGTTCCGCATCACAAATTAGTGACGAAATATGAGGTCATGCCTGAATACAAGATTAAGAGAACAGACAGAAATACAGAAAAATGGCTAATGAAACATCAGGAATATGTAGTATGTTCGGCTTCTCAAATTACAGCAGAAAGAGCTTTAAGAGCAAAAAAACAGATTACATACGATACAACCGAAAATCGATTTGTTAAGTTTATATTGAAATCGACTATTAGTAAACTGCAGGATTTCCTGAAAAGATATCAGAAGACTGTAGCTATAACAGAAGAGAGAGTTGTTTCTGATGCAAATGAGATGATACGTGATGTGAGAAGAGTCATGAATACATCTTTTCTAAAAAATGTAAACGAGTATTCAGCAGCTCAAAGCATGTCACTTGTTTTTGGTATGGCTCCGGGATACAGAGAATTATATAAGTGTTACATCATGCTTCAGAGAAGTCTGTCAGTAAATGGTGATATATTTAATATTTCTGTAAAGGACACAGCGCGATTATATGAATATTGGTGCTTTATTAAGCTTTTTAGCATTTTGAAACAAGAATATAAGTTATTATCGCCAGATATTATAAAGGTTGATAATTCTGGCATAACCGTTACATTAAAACAAGGTAAAACATCCAAAGGGAGGTTTATAAATCCTAATACGGGTGAAATTATTTCGTTGTTTTATAATCCTACGGAAAGTAAGACACAGACAGTTAATCAGAGACCGGATAATGTTCTAGAACTGGAAAAGAAAGGTACGGATGTTTCTTACAAATATGTATTTGATGCAAAATATCGTATTGAAAAGGATCCTACAAGTGCCTTTTACCCGGATGATAAGCCGGGACCTAAGGTTGATGACATCAATACTATGCATAGATATCGGGACTCTATTGTGTATGAGAATCCTCAATCAAAATTCACCTTTGAGAAAACAATGTTTGGTGCTTATATTTTGTTTCCGTATGATAATGAAGAAGAATATAAGCAGCATCGCTTTTATAAGAGCATAGATACTGTTAACATAGGGGGAATCCCGTTTTTGCCAGGTGCAACTTCACTTGTAAAAAAACTGCTTTCGGATTTGATTAATGATTCAAAAGAATCAGCGTTTGAAAGGGCAACATTGCCAAGTGGTATTGAAGAAAAAATTGCAAAGGTGGATTGGGATAAAAGAGATGTGTTGATAGGTACATTCAGAACCCCTCAGCAATTTGATATATGTTACAAAAATAGATTTTACTATATTCCTAAAAGTCAAATATCTGATGCAAGACTTCCAATTCATTATGTTGCGCTGTATCAGACAGATAATAAGTTTGATGGGAAAGGACAAATAAGATATTTTGGTGAAGCGATAAGAGTTGCACTTGTCAAACGTGGAAGCATTAAGGAAATACCTGTAAGACGTAATAATTCTGATGAACTGTATTACAGGATTACTGTAAGAGAATGGCTGGATATTACTGATACAAATGAGTCAGGGAAAGCTATATTACCAAAAGAGTCAGGGTTTGTATCTGAATTTACAAATATGTTTTTACTTGAACATAGTGAGTATGTCCAGGAGCTTCTGATAAAGAGTGAAGAGGAATTTAGGCTTTATAGTGAATTAAAAAGAACTGCAAAGACCGCAGATGTTGAAGGTGATGATTCGCTTACTCGGTTCAGGTCTCAGGGATGTCAATTTGTTTTTTCTGATGGTGAAATAATAGTGATAAGGGTAGAAGACGGAAAAATTATTACTAAGAAAAGCATCAGTGAATTTGGCAGAAGGCCATCTCAGATTTTTAGACAGATTCAGCATGAAATTGGTAAGTAAAGTATAAACAATAAAGGAGATTTTCTAGGGATAGAAGTATCTTAGAAATTTTGAAAGGATTTTGTTGTTAACTTATTCAGCGAAAAGTTTATGTAGAAAACTGATATCTGCGGCCTCGTTGAGAAGATGAAGAACAGGATTGTGTAATTGAAATGAAAAATACTAAAAATAGGAAGAAGGCTATCGTAAAAGAAGGAACTGGACAGCTGATAAGAGAATTTAATAAAGAAAAAAAGACAGTGTTGCTGGATTTATCGGGAAATGATATTGAAACGCCAGCAGGCGCAAAAACGAATTGCTATAGAAACGATGCATCAGTGTTATTCTACATAGCTAACAGTTATTGGAATGCCACAAAGACATTAGAAGAGAAAATTAAAAATTGTTTTGAGGATGAAAAGGACTATTCAGATTTGATAACACAGTTGGTGATGCCATATTTGTTTGAGTTTAGACATTTTGTTGAAGTGTCCCTGAAAGCTTTATTTATGAATGCGACCGGAGAACAAGCAGAAACAATTCATGATTTAGATAAGCTGTTTATAAGTGCAAAGGACGCAATTCTGGCTTTGCAGCGGGATGAGCGCCCAGGAATTTTAGCTATTTCAGATGAAAAATATAATTCTTCAATGGCAAGTATTAGGAAGAATTTGAAAAAAATGGAAGAAATTATTATTCCTTATGCTTCAAGCGAGCCTTCTGTTGAATATTATAGGTTTTTATTTGACAAAAACAATAATCTGGATGACCCGATAATTACATTGGATTATGAGAAAGAACGACAGTTACAAAACGAATATTATAGAGCGTACAAATGGCTTATAAGATCAATACATGAGATACATTACATTTTTGATATGCATTAACCCCTGTCCCTTTTTAGGGACAGGGGTTTTGCTACAATTATAATCATAAAAAGGGGGGAGTGCACTATTTTCGCGGCTTGTCGGCTATTTCAATCTTTTTGTAGATTGTTATTGCAAACGCGCGTTCGAAGTATGATACTTTTAATCAGGAAGTATCGAACGCAGATTGCTTCCTTTAGAAAGGAGCGGCGTATGAGACACAAATCTACAGAGCTTATGGGTACTATTAAGGCATTTGTAGAAGAATACTACAAGAATTATCGCCACTCACCGTCTACAACAGAGATTGCAGATGCGGTCGGTATTGCCAGAGGAACTGCATATAAGTACCTGGTAGCCATGAATGAGAATGGAATGATCAGATATGATGGCCAGCAGATTTCTACTGAGCAGACCGAGAAGGTTCAGACAGAGTTTACAAGCGTGGCACTACTTGGTGCTGTTTCCTGCGGCGTTCCTACGCTGGAGGAAGAGTATATAGAGGAATATGTGTCATTGCCTGCCTCGATGTTTGGCAAAGGGACTTTTTTCTTACTTAGGGCAAAGGGCGAGTCCATGATTGAAGCCGGAATATCTCCGGGAGATCTGGTACTTGTCAGAAAGCAGTCAGAAGCCATGGATGGCGATATTGTTGTTGCCTTGGTAGCAAATGAGAACACGCTGAAGCGCTATTTTGTAGACAAAGAGAATCAGAAAATAAGACTTCATCCTGAGAATAAGACCATGAAGGACATCATTGTTTCAGACTGTAAGATTCAGGGTGTAGCCGTCAAGGTCATTAAGAACCTTGAATAATGTGCGCTAAACAGTTTAAAGGATCAGAATAGTCATTGCAGTTGATAATGGCAGTGTTGATTACACTTACGGAAATGTCATTGTCGGGAGAATTATGTACACTCATCATATCGGTTTCTTTCCCTTTTCCGAATGAGAGATATCAGCTTATCAGTCAAAGTCCAGCTAATAAATGTCAATAGTTAAATGAGAAAAAATCTATTTTATTTTC
>OAWC01000081.1_pt1 | contig 98374 bp, 90 predicted proteins | sample 1495331 | NCBI WGS metagenome assembly OAWC01 (sample SAMEA2580115, study PRJEB22360) | human gut metagenome | biome: human gut; feature: human-associated habitat; material: faeces | place: Denmark | collected 2008/2010
GCGCTGGCCGGAACTTTCGGACGTCTATTGGTTCTTTTCGCTTTACTTCCAGCCGAGACTCAGAAGTCATTCTTTCGTCTCGGCGCTTGGCACTCAAGTATAATACCATACGCCGGGCCGGATGTCAACACTTTTTTGCAACTTTTTTCAGGTTTTTCCGTGCTGACTCAAATCCGCTTCATCCTCTTGTATTCTTCGCGTAAGGCGTCCCGACACCGTAGACAAAAATAAAAAACCCCCACAGATGTTTCCTGCTCATCTGTGGGGGTTCGAGAGACATCATCACATGAACTGTTCCGGCGACTAAAAAAGGAATCACGATACTCAAAAACAAAGTAAAGGCAATTCCTTAAAAATGCAACTGGCTACCATTTTACAGGCCCTTTAGCTTTGCGTCACAGCTTTTCAACTGCTTTGCTAAATATTCTATTCGCAAACTCTTTTTTGAGTCGATCACATTCAAGTGATTTTCCAGTGCCTGAGCACCTTCATCTCTCTGGATAGAATATACCATATTTCTTCTTTCCTGTCAATGGGAAAATCATAGAGTTTTCTTTCTTATTTATATTTATAAAAGTAAAATGCAAAAAGAGGGCAGCTCTCTCGAGCTGCCCTCCCGGACCTTATTTCTCAGCTGATCACTGAGCAGCCTTTGCTGCCTCGACCTGCTTGATGAGTTCGGGAACGACCTTGAACAGGTCGCCCACGATGCCGTAGTCAGCCACACCGAAGATGGGGGCGGACTCATTCTTGTTGACGGCGATGATGCACTCGGAATCCTGCATACCTGCGGTGTGCTGGATAGCGCCGGAGATGCCCAGAGCCACGTAGATCTTGGGATGGACGGTCTTACCGGTCTGACCGACCTGATGGTCAGCGGTCATCCATCCGGCATCGGTGACGGCACGGGATGCGCCGACAACGCCGCCGCCCAGAGCTGCAGCCAGCTGCTCAGCCAGCTCGATGCCCTTGTTGACGTCCTTGCTGATACCACGGCCAACAGAGACGATGACGTCTGCACCGATGAGGTCGACCAGCTTTTCAGCTGCCTTCTCAACGCTCAGGACCTCGGTCTTGATGTCGTCAGCGGTCAGGCTGAATGCGGGCTTCACGAGCTGGCAGGCATCGGCCTTGGCCTGATCGAAGGGAGCCTTCTTCATGACGCCGGGACGGACGGTAGACATCTGAGGACGGAAACGGGGGCAGATGATGGTAGCCATCAGATGGCCGCCAAAAGCAGGACGGGTCATCTTCAGGTTGCGGTCCTCGTAATCGAACTTCTGCTTGGACAGGTCGATGGTGGAGCTCTCCTTCAGGAACTCGACATACTTTGCGGTGTCGATGTCCAGATGGGTAGCATCAGCGGTCAGACCGGTGTGCAGACGAGCTGCGCAGCGGGGGCCAAGGTCGCGGCCGATGTTGGTAGCACCGATCAGCAGGACCTCAGGCTTGTACTCGTTGACCATGTCGCAGACGACCTTGGCGTATGCGTCAGTGGTGTAATCCTTCAGCAGCGGGCTGTCGCAGACCATGACCTTATCGGCACCATAGCCGCCCAGCTCTTTTGCAATGCCTTCGACGTTGTCGCCCAGCAGCAGGCCGGTGACTTCGCAGCCCAGCTCATCAGCCAGCTTGCGGGCCTCGCTGACCAGCTCAAAATCAGTGGACATCAGTGCGCCCTGGCGCTGCTCGCAGAAGACCCAGACGCCCTTGTATTCGTTAAAATCAGCCATTGTAATCCTATGCTCCTTTCATCAGATCAGGTGCTTCTTGGCCAGGATACCAGCCAGCTGTGCAGCGGTATCGTCGCCAGTCAGCATAGTGCCTGCGCCCTTCTGCGGAGGAGTGAAGGACTTGAAGACGTTCGTCGGAGAACCCTTCAGACCGATGGTATCGACCTCGATCAGCGGATCGTCCTTCAGAGCGTTGTAATCGAACACTTCCATCGGCTTGTCGTAGCAGGTGAAGATGCCGTTGACGCTCATGTAGCGGGGCTGATTCAGCTCCTTGATGCAGGTCAGCAGGCAGGGAGTCTGCACCTTGACCATCATGTAGCCGTCTTCCAGCATACGCTTGACCGTGAGGCTGTTGCCATCCTTCTGGATGTCAGCAACATAGGTCACCTGAGGCAGGTGCAGCTTCTCAGCGATCTGAGGACCGACCTGTGCGGTATCACCGTCGATTGCCTGACGGCCGCAGAACACGACGTCCTCGGGGCCGACACCGATCTTATTGACAGCAGCAGCGAGGATCTGGCTGGTCGCGAAGGTATCAGAACCACCGAACTCACGGCCGGAGACCAGAACAGCCTTATCAGCGCCGCGGGCCAGCAGCTCACGGAGCATGCCCTCGGCCGGCGGGGGACCCATGGTGACAACGACGACTTCGCAGCCGGTCTCGTCCTTCAGCTTCAGAGCGGCCTCCAGAGCGTTCAGGTCATCGGGGTTGGTGATGGTTGCCATAGAGGCACGGTCCAGAGTACCATCCGCCTTGACAGCCACCTTACCGGAGGTATCAGGAACCTGCTTTACACAAACGATTGCTTTCATTGTAAATCTTGCCTCCCTTACTTCAGCAGCGCGCCGGAAATGACCATCATCTGCACTTCGCTGGTGCCCTCGTAGATCTCAGTGATCTTGGCATCACGCATCATGCGCTCGATGGGGTAGTCACGGGTGTAGCCGTAGCCACCGAACAGCTGCAGGCAGCGGCGGGTCACGTCGCTTGCGGTGCGGGCTGCGATGAGCTTAGCCTGAGCAGCCTCGACGCTGTAGCGGACCTTTGCGCCATTCATAGCTTCCTGCTTCTTCAGAGCGGCAGCGTAGACCAGATACTTGGCAGCCTCGATACGGGCCTTCATCTCGGCCAGCTCGAACTGGGTGTTCTGGAAAGCGGAGATGCTGCGGCCGAACTGCTTGCGCTCCTTGACGTAAGCGACGGTCTCCTGCAGAGCGCCCTCGGCGATGCCCAGAGCCTGGGAAGCGATACCGATACGGCCGCCGTCCAGAGTAGCCATAGCCAGCTGGAAGCCCTTGCCGCGCACGCCCAGCATACGGTCCTTCGGGATGCGGCAGTCCTCAAAGATCAGCTCGCAGGTAGAAGAACCACGGATGCCCATCTTATCCTCAGCCTTGCCGACGGAGAAGCCCGGGTCGGTACGCTCCACGATGAAGGCGGAGCACAGCTTGGTGGGACGGCCCTTCTTGTCGAGGACCTTATCGGTAACAGCGATGACGATGAACACGTCAGCGTAGCCTGCGTTGGTGATGAAGATCTTGGAGCCGTTCAGCACCCAGTAATCGCCATCTTCCACAGCAGTGGTCTGCTGGCCCTGAGCGTCAGTACCAGCGCCCGGCTCGGTCAGACCGAAAGCACCCAGCCACTCGCCGCTGCACAGCTTGGGCAGGTACTTTTCCTTCTGCTCGGGAGTGCCGTTCTCATAAATAGGTGCTGCACACAGACTGGTGTGTGCGGAAACGATAACACCAGTGGTGCCGCAGACCTTGCTCAGCTCCTCAACAGCCATGACGTAGGACAGGACGTCGCCGCCTGCACCGCCAACGGAGGTGGGGAAGTAAATGCCCATCATACCCAGCTTGCCCATCTTCTCGACGGTCTCCTTGGGGAAATACTCTTCGGCATCGACTTTCTTTGCCAGAGGCTTGACTTCGTTTTCAGCAAACTCGCGGTACATCTTCTGCACCATCTGCTGCTGCTTGGACAGAGTAAAATCCATCGCTATATCCTCCTAACGGATGTTTTTCTTTCAGCACAGGGCAGCTACACTCATGTCCTGTGCAAACAAATTCCTCCCGGCCGTTTTCTTCGGGACGACCGAGAGAAATTTCAAACTAATTTACAGCTCGTCGACAGGGGTCTTGGTGCGGTCTGCGTTGTAAACGTAGAAGCCCTTGCCAGACTTGCAGCCCAGGTTGCCGCCGCGGACCATCTTACGGATGAGCGGGCATGCACGATACTTGCTGTCGCCGGTCTCCTTGTACAGGACGTCCATAATGGCGAGGCAGATGTCCAGGCCGATGAAGTCGCCCAGCTCCAGGGGACCCATCGGGTGGTTGGCACCCAGCTTCATAGCGGTGTCGATGCCGGCGATGTTGGAAACGCCCTCCATCTTGATGAAGGCAGCCTCGTTGATCATCGGGATCAGGATGCGGTTGACGACGAAGCCGGCAGCCTCGTTGACCTGAACGGGGCTCTTGCCGATGGCAACAGAGATCTCCTTGATCTTCTCGACAGTCTCAGCGGGAGTGTTGCAGCCAGCGATGACCTCGATGAGCTTCATGCGGTCTGCGGGGTTGAAGAAGTGCATACCGATCATGGGACGGCTCAGGCCCTTGCCGATCTCGGTGATAGACAGAGAAGAGGTGTTGGAAGCGAAGATGCACTCGGGCTTGCAGATCTTATCCAGCTCGCCGAAAGTGGTCTGCTTGACCTTCATATCCTCGAAAGCAGCCTCAACGACGAGGTCGCAGTCAGCGCACAGGTCTTCCTTCAGGCCCGGGGTGATGGCAGCGACGATAGCATCAGCCTTCTCCTGCGTCATCTTGCCCTTAGCGACCAGCTTCTCATAGCCCTTCTTGATCTTTGCCAGACCATTCTCGGCCCACTCCTGCTTGATGTCACACAGAGCAACCGTGTTGCCCTCGACCTGAGCAAATGCCTTTGCGATGCCCTGGCCCATAGTGCCAGCACCGATAACACCGATCTTCATGAGAAATCTCTCCTTTATTATATCTTCTGAATGTAGTGCCTCTCCGTGCCTCCCCTTTCCGGGAAGGCGCTGCAGAGGCATTATGGTTTAGTTTAGTTGTTCGTGAACACTGCCTTGGGCTTCGGCTTTTCACGGCTCAGGAAGCAGGCCGCGTCGGTACTGACTCCACTTCGTTCGCAACAGCATCACTGCTGTTGTTCACTCTGTTCCGTAGTACCTCCTTCTCCCCACAAAATCTTGCTGCGCAAGCTTTCGCGGGGGCCCCTTCTTGACGGCATGGCCTGCCCGAGGCTGCTGCTTACCCTTTAGTTGTTGGTGAACACTGCCTTGGGCTTCGGCTTTTCACGGCTCAGGAAGCAGGCCATGCCTTCCTTCTGGTCATGAGTCTCGAAGCAGCCGCCGAACAGCTTCTCTTCGACTTCGACAGCCTTCTCGATGGGGAGGCTGATGCCGTCGTCGATCGCCTTCTTGCAGTTGCGCACGGCGATGGGAGCGTTCTTGGCGATCTTGTTGGCCAGCTTCAGGACATTCTCCATCAGCTCAGCCTGCGGATACACTGCGTTGACCAGGCCGATGCGATAAGCCTCGTCAGCCTTGATGTTCAGTGCAGAGTAGACCAGCTGCTTTGCCATGCCCATGCCGACCAGACGAGCCAGACGCTGGGTGCCGCCGAAGCCCGGGGTGATGCCCAGACCGACTTCCGGCTGACCAAACACAGCGTTGTCGGAGCAGATGCGGATGTCGCAGCTCATAGCCAGCTCATTGCCGCCGCCCAGTGCAAAGCCGTTGACGGCTGCGATGACGGGGATGGGGAAGCTCTCGATCATCAGGAACACATCATTGCCCAGTTTGCCGAAAGCCTCGCCCTCGGCCTTGGTCATGGTGCTCATGGAGCCGATGTCAGCGCCTGCCACGAAGCTCTTGTCGCCTTCGCCGGTCAGGACGATGCAGCGGATGGCGGACTGGTCAACTGCCTCAAAAGCAGCCTTCAGATCTGCCAGGACTTCGGGGTTCAGGGCGTTCAGTGCCTTCGGGCGGTCGATGGTGATGATCTCGACTGCGCCCTGCACCTCGGTTTTTACAAATGCCATTGTGAAAACCTCCATTCAGGTTATATCTTATTCAAAACAGCCCCGGACAAGGGGCAAGTCTCCGGTCTCGCCCACTGTCTGGGCTGTATCAATATCCGGAGCGACCCTTCAAAGGGAGATCAGTCCATCTCGACGATGGTTGCGCAGCCCATGCCGCCGCCAATGCACAGGGTAGCCAGACCCTTGTGAGCACCACGATGCTTCATAGCGTACAGCAGGGTGACGAGGATACGAGCACCGGAAGCGCCGACCGGGTGGCCCAGAGCGATCGCGCCGCCGTTGACGTTCAGCTTGTCCTTATCGAAGCCCAGAGCCTCGCCGACTGCGATGGACTGTGCTGCGAATGCCTCGTTGGCCTCGACCAGGTCCATATCAGCAACGGTCAGGCCGGTCTTAGCCATGACCTTCTTGGTAGCAGCGATGGGGCCAAGGCCCATGACCTCAGGCTCGACGCCTGCCAGAGCACCTGCGACCCAGGTAGCCAGAGGCTTCACGCCCAGCTCCTTGGCCTTCTCTTCGCTCATGATGACCAGAGCAGCTGCGCCATCGTTGATGGCGGAGGAGTTTGCAGCGGTGACGATGCCGTCCTTGGTGAAGGCGGGCTTCAGCTTTGCCAGCACTTCGGGAGCGCTCAGACGGGGGCCTTCATCGGTATCGAACACGGTATCGCCCTTCTTGCCCTTGATGACAACCGGAACGATCTCATCCTTGAAAGCGCCGTCCTTGATGGCCTTGTCAGCCTTCAGCTGGCTGTTGTAAGCGAACTCGTCCAGCATCTCGCGGGTGATGGGGCTGTAGCCGTACTTCTTCTGATAGGTCTCGTTGGTGCAGACGTTCTCAGCGGTCATGCCCATGTGCTTGTTGAAGCCGCAGGCATCCCACAGAGCATCGTTGACCATGGTATCCACGATCTCGCTCTTGCCCATGGGAGCGCCCATGCGGTAGCCGTAGCGAGCCTTCTGCAGTGCGAAGGGAGCCATATCCATGTTCTCCATACCGCCTGCGACCACGATGTCAGCATCGCCGGCCTCGATCATCTGAGCGGCCATGTTCACGCAGTTCAGACCGGAGCCGCAGACCACGTTGACGGTGACGGCAGGAGTCTCGATGGGCAGGCCAGCCTTCAAGGAAGCCTGACGAGCGACGTTCTGGCCCAGACCAGCCTGGATGACGCAGCCCATGTAAACATGATCGACCTGCTCGGGTTTCACGTTAGCACGGTCCAGGGCCTCCTTGATGACGATGGAGCCCAGCTCTGCAGCAGGGACGTTTGCCAGGGTGCCGCCAAACTTACCAATAGCGGTACGGCAAGCAGATGCGATAACGATTTTCTTCATGTTAATAGCCTCCTGAATTTATATGTTTCGGGGTTTCGCAAAACTATTTATCAAAAGGCCCGAGGGCCTTTCTGCATTATAAAAGGTATCAGAGCGCCTTTCCTTCCGCCCGGAGCTGCTCCACTTTGGCGTGGATGGCATCCTCTACGTTGGGCGTCACGAACTTGGAGATGTTGCTGCCGTAGCGGGCAGCCTCCTTGACGATGGTGGAGGAAAGGTAGCTCCACTTGATGCTGGTGGCAAGGAACATCGTCTCGATGCCGGGCATCAGTGCGTGGTTCGTCTGGGCAAGCTGTATCTCGTTTTCGAAATCCGTCACCGCCCGCAGACCCCGCACCATCACCGAAGCGTGGCGCTTCTTGGCAAACTCCACGGTCAGGCCGTCGAAGCTCTCCACCGTCACATTCGGGATGTCCTTGCAGCATTCTTGCAGCAGCGCCACCCGTTCTTCTACGGTGAACAGAGGGTTCTTTGCGCTGTTGATGAGCACTGCCACAATGAGCTGGTCGTTTATCTTTGCAGCCCGCTTGATGATGTCGAGATGTCCTCTCGTGACCGGGTCGAAGGACCCGGGGTAAACTGCTGTTGCCATCGGTATGGTCTCCTTTATTTGCGCGCTTTGGAAAAGCGCATTTGGTGTTGCCATGATAGCACTTTTCAGTTTCTGCTTCAAGTACCAGGCCGCATCGCCACCGCAATATCGTTAATTTTTAGTCAATTAACGTTGCACTGGGGGCACATCGTCTTGGTACACCCTTAGTAAACCATATCGTCAAAATTTTATCAAGTACTTTTTCGAAAAAAATTGTTTTTGCTATACCAAACAATCACCACAAATACCTAAGAATTTTAGTCAAGTTGTCCCGTGAGGCATTTTTTCGTGGAAGAGGGCTTGATTATCATGTTTGTTAATGTTATAACTAAGCTGTACAGATGTGCCGCTGCCGGAAGCTCCTGCCCTGCCGACCCCAAGGATACCGCCGGGGTGTGATAAGACGGTGTCCGGACTGGGAAGAAACGGTAAATTTCCGGCTAAGATTTTGTCCCGTAGAAGTGTAAATAATAAATTTACAATTCTTTTATGTTCTTAAAGGAGAGGATGGTTTATAATGGATTTCATGGAAATGTATGCCCAGAAAAAGATGACTGCCGAGCAGGCTGCTTCTCTGGTCAAGAGCGGCGACTGGGTGGATTACGGCTGGTGTGTCAACACCCCCGTGGCCGTGGACGCCGCCCTTGCCAAGCGCCTGCCCGAACTGGAAAACGTCAATTTCCGCGGCGGCATCCTGATGTGGGTGCCTGAGATCTTCCAGATCGACGACCCCGCTGCCCATATGACCTGGAACAGCTGGCACATGGGCGGCATCGAGCGCAAAGCCATCGCACAGGGCTTCTCGTTCTACTCCCCCATCCGCTATTCGGAGCTGCCCCGCTACTACCGCGAGAGTCCCGACCCGCTGGACATCGCCGTCTTCCAGGTGACTCCGATGGACGAGCACGGCTACTTCAACTTCGGCCCCAGCACTTCCCATCTGGGTGCCGTCTGTGAGAAGGCCAGGAAGATCGTCGTGGAGGTCAACACCAATATGCCCCGCTGCCTCGGCGGTATGGAGAACTGTGTCCATGTCTCCCAGGTCACCGGCATCGTGGAGGGCGACAATCCGCCCATCGGCCAGATGGCTGCTGCCGGCCCCGCTTCCGAGGTCGATTTGAAGGTCGCAAACCTCGTCGTGCCGCAGATCCCCGACGGTGCCTGCCTGCAGCTGGGCATCGGCGGTATGCCCAACGCCATCGGCAGCCTCATCGCCCAGAGCGATTTGAAGGACCTGGGCGTCCACACCGAGATGTATGTTGACGCTTTCGTGGACATCGCCAAGGCCGGCAAGATCACCGGCGCGCACAAGCAGCTGGACAAAGGCCGTCAGGTCTACGCCTTCGGTGCCGGCACCCAGAAGATGTACGACTACCTCAACGACAACCCCGAGTGCATGTCTGCTCCCGTCGATTACACCAACGACATCCGCAGCATCTCCGCGCTGGACAACTTCATCTCCATCAACAATGCGGTGGACATCGACCTGTTCGGCCAGGCGAATGCGGAGAGCGCCGGCGTCAAGCACATTTCCGGTGCAGGCGGCCAGCTGGACTTCGTGCTGGGCGCATACCTTTCCAAGGGTGGCAAGAGCTTCATCTGCCTGTCCTCTACCTTCTTTAATAAGAAGACCGGCCAGCTCGAGAGCCGCATCCGTCCCACGCTGGAAAACGGCAGCATCATCACCGATACCCGCGCCAATCTGCATTACCTCTGCACGGAATACGGCTGCGTCAACCTCAAGGGTCTGACCACCTGGGAGAAGGCCGAGGCCCTCATCAATGTGGCACACCCCGACTTCCGCGAGGAGCTTATCAAAGAGGCCGAGAAGCTGCACATCTGGCGCCGCAGCAACAAAATCTAAACATCGCCGTACCGGCTCCTGCCGTCTGCGGCAGGAATGGAGTCACACATGATGGACAAAAAGCCGCACATCAAGCCCTATCTCTACGGAATGCTCGCGGGCTTTGGTGCGATAAGTCTAAGCATCCTGTTCTTCTTCTTCATCTACCGCTTCGACGGGTTCGGCGACGCGGTCTCCAAGGTGACCGGCATCCTGATGCCCTTCATCTACGGTGCCGTCATCGCCTATCTGCTCAAGCCGGTGTGCAACACCATTGAGGGCTTTCTGCACCGCATCTTCCCCGAAAAGCTCCACAGCATGGCCAATATGCTTGCCATTGCGGCGACGCTGCTGTTCGGTGTGCTGGTGGTCTACGCCCTCGTGATGATGGTGGTGCCGCAGCTCATCACAAGCGTCACCTCCCTCTACTACACCGCGCAGACCAGCATCACCCGGTTCATGCAGTGGGTGAACACACAGGAAGTCTTCTTGGATAATGAGACACTGATGGGCTACTTCAACGATGCCTACGATGTCATTGCTGACAATCTGACCGCTCTGCGCACCACCCTGCTCCCCTCGCTGCAGAATATACAAGGCATCCTGAGCGGTGTGGGCGTCGGCGTCATAAATGTGGTGACCTGGTTCAAGAACCTGCTCATCGGCCTTATCGTCGCCGTTTACCTGCTGGCCAGCCGTAAAAAGTTCATCAAACAGGCCAAAATGATCCTCTACAGTGTCGTCAAGCCCCACTGGGCGCAGCTCATCCAGGAGGAAGTCCTCTACGCAGACAAGATGTTCGGCGGCTTCATCAACGGCAAGATCCTGGATTCTGCCATCATCGGCGTTCTGTGCTATATCGCCTGCCTGATCTTCAAGTTCCCCAGCGCCCTGCTGGTGTCGGTCATCATCGGCGTCACCAACGTCATCCCCTTCTTCGGCCCCTTCATCGGTGCCGTGCCTGCAACGCTGCTCATCCTCATCCAGAGTCCCATCAAGGCCCTCTGGTTCGTGCTCTTCGTTCTGGTGCTCCAGCAGCTGGACGGCAACGTCATCGGCCCGAAGATCCTGGGCAACACCACCGGCCTTTCGAGCTTCTGGGTGCTCTTCTCCATCCTGCTGTTCGGCGGTCTGTGGGGCTTCGCGGGCATGATCGTGGGCGTGCCGCTGTTTGCCGTCATCTATGACGTCATCAAGAAGCTGGTCTTCCACGGCCTGCGCCGCAACGGCCAGCTCGACCAGATGACCGTCTACCACGACGAGTTCGGCGATCCCGGCGACCCGGCTCCCGCACCTGTGGAAGATGAAGGAACGGAAACCGAGATCGATATTGATCCCGGCGAAGAATAAAATAACAGGATAAAGCCCCCATCCCCCCGGCTGCCTCAGCCGGTGAAGATGGGGGCTTTTCTGCGCAATTTTATCCTTGAAAGACCGATAAAGTCATTTCGCGTGAGCAGTGGAATGCGCCGGTTCCCAATCCTTGTAATTCTCGTACCGGCTCTCCCTGAGGGTGACGTGCGACCAGATCTCGTCGGCCACAGGCTGCCAGTCGGCAGCATACGCACCGCATTTGTCGCAGAGATGGTCTACGCTCTCGGGCGACTGCAAGTCGGTGCTGTGAGCGCTGGTGTCATGCACCATCTGGCGCAGAAGCTCGGGGTTTTCCAGCATCGGGCAGGGACGCAGGTGGTTTTTATTGAAGGGCTGGCCGTTGTGGTAGGCCATGAAGAGCGGGCTGCGGAGAATATCGAGGATGCTGCTGTCGTGGATGTTGGTGTTGGAGTAGTGGATGAAGACGCACGGCTCTGCATCGCCCGCCGAGTTGATATGGAAATAGTTTCGTCCGCCTGCGATGCATCCGCCCACAAACTCGCCATCGTTCTGGAAGTCCATCGGATAGAACGGAATATCACTCTTTTCGGAGCGAAGATACCGGATGCGCTCGATCATGTACTTGCGCTGAGCAGGCGTGGGCATCAGCTCCGGCGCGGCCTCGTTGCCTACCGGCATATAGTGGAAGTAGAACCCGAAGTGCGCGCCCTTGTTGCAGAGCATCCGCATAAAGTGGTCGCTGGTGACGGCTTCGAGATTGTCTCTGGTATAGCAGATGGAGGTGCCGAAAAGGATCCCGTGGGCCTTGAGCAAGTCCATCGCATTCATGACAGCGGCATAGTGGCCGTCGCCCCGCCGGGCATCATTGGTAGAGGGAGTTCCCTCGATCGAGAGCATGAAGGCGATATTGCCCAGTTTTACGACCTCTTCACAGAACGGCTCATCGATGAGGGTCGAGTTCGTGTAGATCGCAAACTGCACGTCGTTGTGCTTTTTCGCCAGACGGAGAATATCCGCCTTCCGCACCAGAGGCTCGCCGCCGGTGAGCATATAGAGATAGACCCCCAGCTCCTTGCCCTCGGTGATGATTTTGTCCATATCCTCAAGGCTGAGGTTGTTTTTGTGGCCGTACTCGCCCGCCCAGCATCCCACGCAGTGCATATTGCAAGCCGAAGTGGGGTCGAACAGGATCAGCCACGGGATATTGCAGTGGTACTTCGTGCGGTTCTCGCGGATGGTCTTGGTCCCCCGGAAGAACGCCTCATAGCCAAGGTTGAGCGCCGTGGTGCGTGCCACGTTGGGCGCGGTCTGGTCGAGCACACAGTTGATGAGCTTTGACCACTTGCTGTCCGCATCGGTCAGCACTGCGCGGGCGTGCTCATACGTCTCCTCGCTGAACGAGTCGCCATAGAACTGCTTTGCGACGTCCACCATCTCGGCAAACGCCTTCTGACGGTCTTTTCTGACATGAGCCAGTGCCGCATCCACCATCGTTCCGACAGCGGTACGCTGTACCTTATGGCTCAACGGCTCCAACGCGATACTCATAAAAGTCTGCCTCCTTGTGTGGGTCTTTGCCAGCCCTTTGTTTTGACAATACTTTAACATTTTTCCGACAAAGGTTCTATAAACAACAAGAGCAGGGTGATAGTTTTTCTATCATCCTGCTCTGCCTGTTCAGATTTTTATCAGTCGTCGATTTTTGATGCTCTGCCGTCGGTGCTGAAGCGCAGCAACGCCCGCTTCAGATCCCCGTGCATCATGGTGTTGAGCCGTTCGGCCATGATGGCCGGTTCGGTCTTCATATCGCGGCGTATCCATTCCAGCACCATGCCCACAAAGCCATACTTATAAAAATCAATGATGAACTGCTTGTCCTCTTCCTTCACCGGAATGTTTTCACGCTCTATAAACATCCGCAGCAGAGGGTCAAGCATTTTATAGAGGTACTGCTCCACCTGTTCCCGGCTGATGGAGCGGTAGACATTCAGCACCAGCACCCGGTTGGCCTGCACCTTTTCCAGCATATCGCGGAAGGCGTCGCTCCACGTCTCAAAGTCCTGATGGCCTTCCAGTGCCTCTGTGGCATCCTCCACCAGGATCCAGTCAACCAAGTCGTAAATATCCTTGAAATGGTAGTAAAAGGTCATGCGGTTCACGCCGCAGTCCTCGGTAATGTCGTTTATCGTGATCTTATTCAGCGGCTTGCGGAGCAGCAGCTTTTTGAGCGATGCTTCCAGCGCGCGTTTTGTCGTCTGTGCCACGAGAATGCCCATCCTTTCGCGTTTGCCCCGTTCTGTGCGGAGTTTCCCGACTTCTACCTATTATGATACCTCATCCGCCTGTGCAGGTGCAAGCACCTTTTTCGACATTTTCGTGAACTTTTTATGTTTTCTTAAGATTCGGACAGCAAAAAAGCCTGCTCCGCCGCAGCGCGTCGATCAGGAGCTTTCCGAAAAGCTTTGACATTTTCCGGCTTTCCTCTTGATTTCTCCCCCGGCCCTGCTTACAATGGAGACACAGCGGGGGGATCTCCCCTGTTCTTTTGATTGGGAAAGAGGTTTTTCTTATGCTGAATACCATCGGATTTTTAGGCTGCGGCAACATGGGCGGAGCCATCGCCCGGGCCGTCTGCAAGGCGGCAGACCCGCAGAACGTCTGGCTGGCCAACCGCACCGCCGCCAAGGCAGAGGCTCTGGCCGCTGAGCTGGGCTGCAACACCACCATCAACGACGAGGTAGCGGGCCGCTGCGACCTCATCTTCTTAGCCGTCAAGCCCCAGATGATGGAGGAGCTGCTGGCACCGCTCCGCTTCACGCTGGCCGAACGGCCCAGCCGCTTCGTGCTGTGCAGCATGGCGGCGGGCCTGTCCATCGCCCGCATTCAGGAGATGGCGGGCGGCGACTGCCCCGTCATCCGCATCATGCCCAACACGCCCGCTTCGGTGGGGGCCGGTATGATCCAGTACTGCACCTCCAACGTCACCGCCGAGGAAGAGGCCGAGTTCCTGAAGCTGATGGCCCCCGCCGGGCGGCTGGATGCTGTGCCGGAAAGCCTCATCGACGCGGCCAGCTGCGTGTCCGGCTGCGGCCCGGCCTGGGTGTATCAGTTCATCGAGGCGCTGGCCGACGGCGGCGTGGCCTGCGGCCTGCCCCGTGCCAAGGCGCAGGAGTACGCCGCCCAGATGGTCCTGGGCAGCGCAAAGCTGGTGCTTGAGAGCGGCCAGCACCCCGGCGCACTCAAGGACGCCGTGTGCAGCCCCGGCGGCAGCACCATCCAGGGCGTGCGGGTGCTGGAAGAAAAGGGCCTACGGGGCGCGGTGATGGACGCCGTCATCGCCTCCTACAACAAGACCAAAGAGATGGGGAAGGGTTGATCTATGCGCATCGTAGTCAAAGTCGGCACCTCCACACTGGCCCACTCCACCGGGCGGCTGAACATCCGCCACACCGAAGAGCTGGTGAAGGTGCTCAGCGATTTGAAGAACGCCGGACATGAGGTCATCCTCGTGTCGTCGGGTGCCATCGGCATGGGCGTGGGCAAGCTGTCGCTTTCCGCCCGCCCTTCCGATATGTCCTCCAAGCAGGCTTGTGCCGCCGTGGGGCAGTGTGAGCTGATGTACACCTACGACCGGCTGTTCAGCGCCTACGACCACACGGTGGCGCAGATTTTGCTCACCGGCGTGGACATCGAGCACGCCAGCCGCCGTGAGAACATCCAGAACACCCTCACCCGTCTGCTGGAGCTGGGCGCACTGCCCATCATCAACGAGAACGACACCGTCGCCACCGACGAGATCACCTCCATCGGCGACAATGACACCCTCGCCGCCATCGTCACCTGCTGCATCAAGGCCGATCTGCTGGTGCTGCTGAGCGACATCGACGGCCTCTACACTGCCAACCCCCACACCCACCCGGACGCAAAGCTCATCCCGCTGGTGGAGGACATCACGCCCGAGGTGATGGCGCTGGCCGACGGGGCCGGCTCGGCGCTGGGTACCGGCGGAATGTCCACCAAACTCCGGGCCGCCCGGATGGTGACCTCCAGCGGGGCTGACATGGTCATCGCGAACGGCGCCCACCCCGAGCTGCTCTATGACATCGCCGAGGGCCGTGCCGCAGGCACCCGCTTTGCAGCCCACAGACAGGAGGCATAACATGACCACACAGGAAATTCTGGAAGCCGCCCGCGGGGCCAAGACTGCCGTTGCCCTTTCGGACAGCGGCACCCGTGATTCTGCCCTTCTCGGGATGGCCGATGCCCTCTGCGCACCGGAATCCATGGACGCCATCCTCGCCGCCAACGCCGAGGACATGGCCGCCGCCAAGGGCCGCATCAGCGACGTCATGCTGGACCGCCTCGCCCTGACGCCCCAGCGCATCGAGGCCATGGCCAAGGGCATCCGGGACGTTGCCGCCCTGCCTGACCCGGTGGGCCGGGTGCTGAGCCGCATCGAGCGTCCCAACGGCCTCGTCATCGAGAAGACCGCCGTGCCGATGGGCGTCATCGCCATCATCTACGAGAGCCGCCCCAACGTCACCAGCGACGCTGCCGCCCTCGCCATCAAGAGCGGCAATGCCTGCATCCTCCGCTGCGGCAAAGAGGCGTGGCGCTCGGCCAACGCCATCGTTCAGGCCTTGCGGCAGGGTCTGCGGGCAAACGGTCTGCCTGAAACAGCAGTCTGTCTCATCGAGGACACCACCCATGCCTCGGCCAACGCCCTGATGACCGCCGTCGGCTATGTGGACCTGCTCATCCCGCGCGGCGGGGCCGGACTCATCCGTGCCTGCGTCGAGAATGCGAAAGTCCCCTGCATCCAGACCGGCACCGGCATCTGCCACATCTTCGTGGACGACACCGCCGACCAGACCAAGGCCCTGGACATCATCGAGAACGCCAAGGCCAGCCGCCCCAGCGTCTGCAACGCCGAGGAAGTCTGCCTCGTCCACAGCGCCATCGCGAGCGAGTTCCTGCCGAAGCTGGCCCAGCGCCTCGGCCCCGACCGCACCGCCAAGGGTCTGCATCCGGTGGAGCTGCGGCTGGACGAGCGCGCCGCCGCCCTCATCCCCGGCACCCCTGCCGGGCCGAGGGACTTCGACACGGAGTTCCTCGACTACATCCTTGCGGTGAAAGTCGTGGACAGCGTGGAGGAAGCCATCGCCCACATCGCGGCTCACTCCACCGGCCACAGCGAAGCCATCCTGACCCGGACCGACGCCCACGCTGCCCTCTTCACGGCGGCAGTGGACAGTGCCGCCGTCTACGTCAACTGCTCCACCCGCTTCACCGACGGCGGAGAGTTCGGCCTTGGCTGTGAGATGGGCATCTCCACCCAGAAGCTCCACGCCCGGGGACCCATGGGCCTCGGCGAGCTGTGCAGCTACAAGTACATCATTCACGGCAACGGCCAGACCCGGTAATTTTCGGGTTTTTCCGGGATGCATCACCCTTTCGGTAAAAATTTTCTCCACAGGCCGGGGCCAAATGCCCCGGCCTGTATTTTTGTTTCATCGAGATGGACCGTTTTTCTCTCAAGCACACTTTTGGATGAAAAAGTTTTGCAAATTCATCTGAGAATAATTCCTTGTATCCAAATTTTCTCCATTCTCCACAAAGCAATAGTCATACTTTTACCATTTTATCCTACAAAAATCACAATAAAGCTCTTGACATACGGGCCTTCTGCGGGTTAAATTTAGAATGAAGGTGTGATTCGACACAATCTCACTGGTTTAGTGTGTTTATCGAGAATTGTTCTCTGCAAGACTTCAACTTTTCAGACCGTTTTACTGCGGAGAACACTCTTCCGAGCATATCCGCCCACTCACAACACTATACTTGGAATGAAGGAGAGAGCGTTATGACGATTGCTATTCTTGCACATGATTCCCGCAAAGAGCTGGCGCTGCAGTTCTGCACAGCTTACAGCGGCATCCTATCCCGCAACACAGTCATTGCCACCGGCACCACCGGTCGGATGCTGGCGCAGGCCACCGGCCTGCCCGTACACTGCTACCTCTCCGGGAAGCTGGGCGGCATCCAGCAGATCTCGGCCCGGGTGGCCTGCGACGAAGTAGACCTCGTGCTCTTCTTCCGCGACCCGCTCAAGGCCGGGAACAGCAGCAGCAGCGAGCAGAACCTGCTGCGGCTGTGCGATATGCACAGCGTGCCGATCTCCACCAACATCGCCACCGCCGAGGTGCTGCTGCGCGGCCTCGACCAGGGCGACCTCGACTACCGTGAGGGCATCCATCCCGACATCGTGGAGCCGCTGCCCGTCCATCGGGCCGTGTGCTGAGCCTGTTTTTTAAGACTTTTCCGCCATTTGTGGTTTTGTGTATAGAGGGTTTTCGACAAAGAAAGACACCGCAGAAGCTTTCACACTTCTGCGGTGTCTTTTTATCTTATGCACTCAGATACCACTGAGGGATGACTTATTCCAGACCGCCCATCTGCTTGATTGCCTTGATGGCGTAGGTCAGGGTGCGGCCCATAGCCACGCCTGCCATCAGGCAGGGATAGTTGTTGGCGAAGAAGGAGCCGGACATATCGCCGGTGACATATAGGCCGGGCATCGGCTTGTTATCGTTGTCCAGAGCCTGACCCTTGTCGTTGATGGCGATGCCCTGCTCGGTGGTCAGCAGAGAGGCACCCAGCCAGCAGCCGTAGAAGGGAGCGGTGCGGATGGCGCTCAGACGGTAAGCGGGCTTGCCGAAGTCCTCGTCGTTCTGCTTGTCGTACAGCTCATTGTAGCGCTCAACGGTAGCGAGGAAGGTGTCCTTGGCCTCACCGGTGAAGCCCAGCTTGTCGGCCAGCTCTTCGATGGTGTCGCAGACGAACAGGGTGCCGGCTGCAACGGCCTCATCGACCTTGCCCTGGAAATACTTCTCGCCGCCGTTGCGGGTCTGGGCAGAGCAGCCGATGGTGTGGAAGCGCTTTGCATCCTCCAGAACATTGGCGTCGCAGATCTGTGCGTAGACGCGGCCCGGCTGATGGGCAGCAGCGTAAACAATATCGTTGTAGGGGCTGCTCTCGTTGGCGAAACGCTCACCGTTGCGGTTGACCTTCAGGAAGGGCTGAGTGCCGGGGTTGTACTGGCGGATGGGGCCGGGGAAGGCCTTGCCGCCGAAAGCGGAGTCGCTTGCCACATAACCGCCGTCCACGCCGGGAGCCACGATGCCGCGGTCGAACAGCATGGGAGCAGCTTCCTTGTCGAGGTTTGCGCCGGCCCAGACAGCGGCACGGATGCCGTAGCCCTTATCGGCCGGAGAGTAGGAGCAGGCGGTGGTGACGGAGGTACCCAGCGGATCCAGCTGCTCCATCATGTAGGGGTTGCCGGGGAAGCCGCCGCAGGCCAGCAGAACGCCCTTGTTGGCGTTGTAGCGGATGAAGTGGTCATCCTCGGTGCTCTGGGCGATGATGCCGGTGATGCGGCCAGTGGAGTCCTTCTCCAGCTTTGCCAGAGAGGTCTTGAAGTCAACATCGTAGCCCAGCTCACGGATGTAGTCCAGCAGCAGCTCGTTACGGGGCTTGCCGGAGGCAGACTCGCTGGCCATGTAGTTGTGTTCCTGCACAGGGAAGAGGTAATCGGTGTTGTGCTCGGCGTTCTCGGCAGGCCATGCTGCCTCCGCGCCGGAAGTGAAATCGCAGGTCCAGCCGTACTTATCTTCCAGAATGCTGCGCATGAAATCGTGCATTGCAGCAGACTCATTGATCCAGGTCTTGACAACGCGCTGGTCGCACTTGCCGGAAGCGTAGCGGGAGATCTCGCTCAGCAGCTTGGCACGGTCAGCGGGCTTCTCCCCTGCTTCCTTTGCGGCAGCAGAATCGATAGCGCCGTACCAGTGACGGGTATCCTGCACGTTGCCGTTCTGCTCGATGACGCGGAAGTTCAGGCCGTTGGCGGCAGCATAGGCGGCAGCGAATATACCGCCGTTGCCTGCACCCACGATGAGGATGTCGGTGTCCACGGTCTCGGTGATGGCAGCCTCGTCGATGTCGGGCTCCTTGCGCTTGCCGCCGGATGCGCCGTCTTCTTTGCGCTGTCCACGAGCAGCTATCCCCCGCTGCGGGTCGGGATGCTGGTAGCGGGCATGTGCCTCTGCCTTTATTACTTAATGGCCGCCGTGAACGCAGACCATGAGGGTGCCGCTCTGATGCTCCTGCCCGGTGCTGTCACCACCGGCTTCCGGGTCTGGGCGCTGATGCCCGGGCTGGACAGCGCGCTTTTCGTGGAGTCTGTCCCCTTTTACCTGCTGCGCTGCGCCCGCCTCTACGACCTTCCCTTTGCCATCGGCTGCATGGTGTTCGTCTGCCGGCGGTTCGCTCTCCTCTTCGACCGCACCGAGCAACTGGCCCGGGAGCTGGACACCCGGGTGGCAGAGCGGACAAAAGAGCTGACCGCCGAGACCGAGGCCCGCAAGAGCATGATGCTCAACATTTTTCACGACCTTCGCAGCCCTCTCTTCGCCGCCAGCATACGGGCAGCATCAAAGGACGCATGGCGAATAACAATCCGGCAATAGGTATCATGGGTATAGCGGATATGTTCTTGATAGGCTTCGTATTCAGTCATGGAAAATCCCCCTTTCTTCGATTATGGGAAAGGGCGGCAGCACTTTTTTGCTGTCGCCCCTTGATTACCCACCAGCAAGGACAGTCGGGGCTGTCAACGGTGGGCGAAGCCCGTTCATTTTACCGTTGACTGGCTCGGCTGGGTTTGCTACAAATTCTATCTCTTTATGATTTGTCGGAAAAACTCCTTACCCAAACAAAAACTACAATCGCGGTTGCAATGAGTAATTCCGCAAGAATTACAGAAGCATTCCATATTTCAAAATAGAAATGCCCAATGAAATAGACTGCAAAAAATATCAAATAAATTCCAATCGAATACATAATATTTTTGGAAATTTGAGTGCGTTTCTGTTCCCTAACTAACATCTGTTTCTGTTGTTGTTCCAGAATTTCTGTTTTAACCGATAATTCATCTATCTCTGATGGTTTTAACAGATAATCCACGGTAACATCGAATACTTTGCTTAGTTCAACAATCTTTTCTACTTCGGGTATGACCTGCCCACTTTCCCATTTTGAAATAGATTGTCTTGAAACATTAAGCTGCTCAGCCAGTTGTTCCTGTGTTAATTCTCTACTTTTGCGTAGTGTTATAAGTTTTTCTGCGAACTCCATATGTGTTCCTCCTTTTGATTTTGTGTATATATCTTATCAAAATACTCATTTGCACTCTAGCAAGTAAGCTATACAATTACATGACAAACGGTGGAGTTTAAGCGTTTTCTTGTATATCTTGATTGTCATTCTACTTTATGTGCCTATTTTAGCATAGAAAAAACGTTTTCTCTATTACTCTCCATTATTTTACGGAATAGTGGGCTGTCTTTCTTTATTTTAGTTGTGTTACTTTATCACACATGAGCATTATCCGCGGAAATAAAGAAGAATATTGGATAACACATAGAAAGAATGCTTGTGAAATATGGAAAGATGGGAAAACAACAACAGGAATATTAAAATACGTATACGATCAACTAAATGACGATGACATTGATATGTTTGAAGCTATGCCAATAGAAATGACACTAAAATATGATGGATTGCCACGATTTACAATCTGCCATGGTTCTCCTTTCAAGGTCAATCAAAGCATGCGTCCAGACTATGAGTATATTGATAATTTGCTTGAGAATATGCCGAGCAATCTGATAATATGTGGTCACTTTCATATTCAGACTGATTATGTTAGAAACGATGTTCGAGTAATCAATCCCGGTGCTGTAGGAGTGGCGTTACATAGTAATAGTTTAGCTCAATTCATGACACTTACTGGAAAGGACGGACATTGGGAACCTCAGTTTTTTTCTGTAGGCTATGACGTAGATAAGGTTATTGATGAAATGGAGAAAGAACGATTGGATTTTAAAGCCCCTGGTTGGTTTAGAATGACAAAAAATCTGTTAACTACTGGCGAAAAATCAATAGTTAACTTTATTTCAGAGGTGCAACAAGTTTATTACAAGGAGACAGGGATATCAGATTATAGATTAATTCCAGAAGCATTTTGGGATAAAACCCTGACTCGACTTGGAATATAATGAATAACAGATTCCAGTTTTTGAAACTGAATAATAGGAAACTGTGAAATGGTAAGAGAAATGCTTCCTCTTGCAGAAATATATGTGTATGAAGATGACTATACAGGGGAAAAAGAATTTGTAATGGTGTGGAGGCGTTAATTTCCCATTTATAAATATGTCCTCTGTTTTTTGATTACCTTGACAATACCAAAAGCAGATTTCACAAGTTATCTTCAGTGTAAATGAAATAAAAATGGTACAGACAAATACGATTTCCTTTGTGAGTTCTGCGAACAGGAACATCATATTTTGTCTGTACCATTTTTATTTTTAAGATTTAGTTATTCTTGTTGTTTTCTTTCTGCAGCTCAAGCATCTTCATTGCGCGGACTTTTAATGGAAGTCCGAATAATGTGATGAATCCGTCTGCATCGTGATGGTCGTAAAGATCACCTGTTGTGAAGCTTGCGAGGGATTCACTGTAGAGAGAGTATGGGGAAGTAGTTCCGGCTTTGATGATGTTTCCTTTGTAAAGCTTGAATTTTACCTCACCGGTCACATATTCCTGTGTGGACTCTACGAAAGCCTGTACTGCCTCACGGAGTGGTGTGAACCATTTTCCTTCGTATACGATCTGGGCGAGCTTGTTACCCATATCTTTTTTCACTTCCATGGTAGCGCGGTCGAGAACGAGTTCCTCTAACTGCTCATGAGCTTCCATAAGGATGGTTCCACCAGGAGTCTCATAAACACCGCGGGATTTCATGCCGACGACACGGTTCTCTACGATATCAATAATACCGATACCATGTTTTCCACCGAGTGTATTTAATTCACGGATGATATCAGAAACTTTCATTTTCTTTCCGTTGACGGAAACAGGAACACCCTTTTCAAATGTCATTGTGACATATTCACCCTCGTCCGGAGCTTTCTCAGGTGGAGTAGTCAAAACTAAAAGATGTTCGTAATTTGGCTCTAAGGATGGATCTTCCAACTCAAGACCTTCATGGCTGATGTGCCATAAGTTACGGTCACGGCTGTAGCTGGAATCTACAGAGAATGGAAGATGGATGCCATGTGCCGTACAGAAATCGATCTCATCCTGACGGGACTGTAATTTCCAGTTGCTGTCACGCCATGGGGCGATGATCTTTAAGTCCGGAGCAAGTGCTTTGATACTTAACTCGAAACGGATCTGGTCGTTACCTTTTCCGGTAGCACCGTGGCAGATCGCTGTAGCACCTTCTTTTCTTGCAATCTCAACTAATTTCTTGGCGATTCCCGGACGGGCCATGGAAGTACCTAATAAATATTTGTTTTCGTATACAGCGTTTGCCTGTACGCATGGAACAATGTAATCATCACAGAATTCATCTACGATGTCCTCAATGTATAATTTGGAAGCACCGCTTAATTTGGCTCTTTCGTCAAGTCCGTTTAATTCTTCTTCCTGTCCGCAGTCTACGCAGCAGCAGATAACTTCATAACCATAAGTTTCTTTTAACCATGGGATAATGGCTGTGGTATCAAGACCACCGGAGTACGCTAAAATAACTTTTTCTTTCATGAGAGTGAATCCTTTCTGTCGTATATTCTTTTTATCATGTAAACCGTTCTTTCATGCATGACAATGAGTCTGCCACGAAACGATTTCTTCTGAAACCTAATATATACTATGTGGACAGGAAATGCAAGTGAAAAAATATACATAATTTAATAATAAAAATGCATAAAAGTATGCAATAACAACAGAAGTTTATACAGTAACATTTGTATAAATTAAGGTAAGAAAATTGTAAAATCAAGAAAAATAAGAAAAAACACTAAAAATAGTGTTGCATAAAAATGATAATGAATGTATAATTATGCAATAGCAATTGAAAACCGGGAAACAAAAAATACTTTACTATCCTAAAGAGCTGTACTATGATAGAAACGAATTAGAGTGGTAAAGTGTAAAAAGAGAAAACCCTTCGGGGAGATTGGAGAATAGATTATGGTAAAAGTTGGGATTATTGGAGCGACCGGCTATGCAGGAAACGAACTTGTCCGGTTATTGATGGGACACAAAGATGTAGAGATCATGTGGTACGGTTCCAGAAACTACATAGATAAGAAATATGCAGAAGTTTATCAGAATATGTTTGAAATCGTAGAGGATACCTGTCTCGATGATAATATGGAAGAACTTGCTTCCAAGGTGGACGTGATCTTTACCGCAACGCCACAGGGATTTCTGGCAGGTGTCCTGACAGAGGAGATCTTATCCAGAGTAAAAATTATCGATCTGAGTGCGGATTTCCGTATAAAAGATGTCAGGACTTATGAGAAATGGTACAAGATCGAACACAGGAGCCCACAATTTATTGAGGAAGCTGTGTATGGACTCTGCGAACTCAACCGTGACAAGATAAAAGGTGCAAGACTGATCGCAAACCCGGGATGTTACACAACCTGTTCTATTTTAACGGCATATCCACTGGTAAAAGAGGGACTGATCGATCCGGACACCCTGATCATTGATGCAAAATCAGGAACATCCGGAGCCGGAAGAGGTGCAAAACTTCCTAATCTGTTTTGCGAGGTGAATGAGAATATGAAAGCTTACGGCGTGACGAATCACAGACACACACCGGAGATCGAAGAACAGCTTGGCTATGCGGCAGGAAAAGAGATCGTGGTCAATTTTACCCCACATCTCGTACCGATGAACCGCGGTATCCTTGCAACAGAATATGCAACGTTAAATAAGAAAGCAGACGGCACGCTTCCAACATACGAGGAAGTGAAAGCTGTTTACGATAAATATTATAAGAACGAAAAATTTGTCCGTGTACTGGAAAAAGATATCTGCCCGGAAACAAAATGGGTAGAGGGAAGCAATTACGTGGATGTGAACTTCAAAATTGATGAGAGAACCGGAAGAATCGTCATGATGGGAGCACTCGATAACCTTGTAAAAGGTGCAGCCGGTCAGGCAGTGCAGAACATGAACCTCTTATTCGGCTTCGATGAGGCGGAAGGATTAAATCTTGTTCCGATGTTCCCATAAGAGGCTGCGGAGCAGCCATCCGGCCAAGATGCACAGCATGCGAAGCCGATTTATAGAAAACTGCCACAGAGAGGCAGACAGCAAGGAAGATGAAAAATAACATGAATGATACAAATTTAACGATCCGTCCCATGACAATAGATGACTTTGAGCAGGTACACAGCCTCTGGATGGAGATCCACGGCTTTGGCCTCCGAAGCATTGACGATTCGAAAGAGGGTGTGGAGCGTTTTATCCGAAGAAATCCGACCACGAGCATGGTGGCAGTGTGTGATGGAAAAATTGTCGGTGCAATCCTCTGCGGGCATGACGGAAGAAGGGCAGGACTTTATCATGTCTGTGTACAGGAAAATTACAGAAAACACGGAATCGGGCAGAAACTCGTGGAGCGGTGTCTCGAAGCATTAAAAGCAGAAAAAATTTCCAAAGTCAATCTGATCGCCTTCAAGCAGAACGAGATCGGCAACCGCTTCTGGCAGAGCCTCGGCTGGAAATACTGCGACAACGTGAATTATTATGAGTATGTACTGAATGAAGAGAATATTACCGTGTTTAATCCATAGAAAGCATTAATATAGACAATTGCCTAAATAACGAATTAGATAATTGCGAAACTCTAATTCAGATTATGAAGATTGTGAAGAATTAACAAAAGTTTCGAAGACACGCTCTCGCTACGTGTCGCTCGCAACGGTACTAGCATGCCAGCCACAGCAAACGCTATGTCTGCCAAGCAAGAACCGGCGGCTCCCCAGTGTCTTCTCAACCTTTTGTCAATTTTTCACAATTTAATCTACTGTATCTATGAGTTTCGTAATTGTCTAAATAACGAATAATTATAAGGAGATAAATCATGAAAGAGATCACAGGCGGTGTGACCGCAGCAAAAGGTTTTCAGGCAGCAAGTACAGCAGCAGGAATCAAATACAAAGACAGAAAAGATATGGCAATGATCTACAGTGAAGTTCCGTGTAAGGCAGCAGGAACCTTTACGACTAATATCGTAAAAGCAGCTCCGGTCAAATGGGATCACAATGTGGTATACAACAGCAAAGCAGCACAGGCGGTTGTCATTAATGCAGGAATTGCCAATGCCTGCACCGGAGAGGAAGGCATGGGCTACTGTAAGCAGACGGCTGAGAAAGTAGAAAAAGTATTAGGCATTGCAGCAGACGAGGTGTTAGTTGCATCTACCGGAGTTATTGGCATGCAGCTCCCAATCGACCGTATCTGTAATGGGATCGATGCTATGGTGCCACAGTTAAAAGGAGATACCGAGAGCGGAACCGAGGCTTCCAAAGCGATCATGACCACAGACACAAAAAATAAAGAGGTGGCAGTGACCATCGAACTTGGTGGAAAAACGGTAACGATCGGAGGCATGTGCAAAGGCTCCGGCATGATCCATCCGAATATGTGTACGATGCTTAGCTTTGTCACAACAGATGCGGCAATCTCCAAAGAGTTATTGCAGGAGGCATTGAGCGCTGATGTGCAGGACACCTACAATATGATTTCTGTTGACGGTGACACTTCCACGAATGATACCTGTCTGTTACTTGCAAACGGGCTGGCAGAAAACCCTGAGATCACAGAGAAAAATGCAGATTATGAGGAATTCTGCAAGGCACTGAACTTTGTCAATGAGACGCTGGCAAAGAAAATGGCAGGCGACGGCGAGGGCGCAACCGCATTGTTTGAGGTGAAGATCATCGGTGCCGAGAGCAAAGAACAGGCGAAAGTTTTAAGTAAGTCTGTCATTACGTCAAGTCTCACCAAAGCAGCGATTTACGGACATGACGCAAACTGGGGACGAATCCTCTGTGCAATGGGTTATTCCGGTGCAACGTTTGACCCGGAAAAAGTAGATTTATTCTTTGAGAGTGCCGCAGGAAAAATGCAGATCATCAAAAACGGTGTTGCGGTGGATTACAGCGAGGAGGAGGCAACCAGAATCCTGTCCGAGCCTGCCGTTACTGCAATCGCAGATGTCAAAATGGGCAATGCATCCGCAACCGCATGGGGATGCGACCTGACCTACGATTATGTGAAGATCAACGCAGACTACCGCTCTTAAGGATTGTGAGATTTTATCATAGTTTCGCAGCATAAAGCAGAGTTTTATTCATTTAGAGAAGCATAAGAATCGAGGAAGCAAAAATGGAAGAAAAAAACATGAACGAACTTTTGAAAAAAGCGGAGGTGCTGATCGAGGCGCTCCCATATATCCAGCGGTTTAACCGTAAGATCATCGTTGTCAAATACGGCGGAAGTGCCATGGTGGATGAGGAATTAAAGCAGCACGTCATTCAGGATGTCACTTTATTAAAGCTTGTTGGTTTCAAGCCGATCATCGTGCACGGAGGCGGCAAAGAGATCAGCAGATGGGTAGAGAAAGCCGGCATGGAACCGGAGTTTGTCAACGGACTGCGCAAGACAGACGAGGCAACGATGGAAATTGCGGAGATGGTATTAAATAAAGTGAACAAATCTCTTGTAAAACTGGTGCAGGAGCTGGGTGTAAATGCTGTCGGCATCAGCGGAAAAGACGGCGGAATGTTAAAAGTGGAGAAAAAATATTCCAACGGACAGGATATCGGTTACGTCGGCGAGATCACACAGGTCAACCCACAGATTTTATATGATCTTCTGGAAAAAGATTTTCTTCCGATCGTCTGCCCAATCGGCATGGATGAAAACTATGACAGCTACAACATCAATGCAGACGATGCAGCCTGTGCGATTGCGAGAGCAGTCCACGCAGAAAAATTAGCTTTCTTAACTGATATTGAGGGTGTATACAAAGATCCGAAAGATCCGTCCACACTGATCTCGGAACTGCCGATCTCAGAGGCGAAAAAACTGATCGAAGACGGATACATCGGCGGCGGAATGCTTCCGAAATTAAACAACTGTATTGATGCGATCGAAAACGGAGTTTCCAGAGTGCATATTTTAGATGGACGTATCGCACACTGCCTGCTGTTGGAGATCTTTACAAACAGAGGAATCGGAACTGCAATCTTAGGGGATAAGGAGACAAAGTATTATCATGAATAAACAGGATTACATTGATGGAGCAGAGAGTGCGCTCCTTCATACATATAATCGTTTCCCACTGGTCATTGATCATGGGGATGGTGTGTACCTTTATGATACAGACGGAAAAGAGTATCTGGATTTTGCAGCAGGAATCGCCGTGCAGGCATTTGGCTACAACAACAAAGAGTATAACGACGCACTGAAAGCGCAGATCGATAAAGTGATGCACACATCCAATCTGTACTATAATGTTCCAATCATGAATGCGGCAAAACGGTTATTAAAAGCAAGCCGGATGGATCGTGTTTTCTTTACCAACAGCGGTACAGAGGCGATCGAGGGAGCGATCAAGGCAGCGAAGAAATATGCTTACACCAGAGACGGACATGCAGGACATGAGATCATCGCAATGAACCATTCTTTTCATGGAAGAAGTATCGGGGCATTGTCTGTGACAGGCAATAAACATTATCAGGAACCGTTTGAACCACTGCTTCCCGGAGTAAAATTTGCAGATTTTAATGACCTTGACAGCGTAAAAGCTTTGATTAATGACAAAACCTGTGCTATTATTTTTGAGACAGTACAAGGTGAGGGTGGAATTTATCCTGCAACAGAAGCATTTATAAAGGGTGTGCGTGCGCTTTGCGATGAGCATGACATACTTCTGATCTTAGATGAGATCCAGTGCGGCATGGGAAGAACCGGAGAAATGTTTGCATGGCAGCATTACGGTGTGAAACCGGATATTATGACAAGTGCCAAGGCACTTGGCTGTGGTGTCCCGGTCGGAGCATTCCTTATGACAGAGAGAGTCGCAGAGAAGTCTCTGGCACCGGGAGATCACGGTACGACCTACGGAGGCAATCCATTTGTCGGGGCAGCTGTAGACAAAGTGCTGGAGATGATGGAGCGTGAACATATCACAGAGCATGTGAATAGGGTTGCACCATATCTGGAGAAAAAATTAGATGAACTGGTTGCAAAGCATGATTTCCTGACCGGACGGAGAGGTTTAGGACTCATGCAGGGTGTTGTCTGTGAAAAACCGGTAGGCCAGATTGCAGCAAAAGCATTGGAGGCAGGACTGATCGTGATCACAGCAGGTTCGAATGTACTTCGTTTTGTACCGCCACTTATCATTGAAGAAAAAGATGTGGATGAGATGATATCCAGGCTGGAGAGTATTTTATAATGAAAATAGTACAGAAGAGAATGATCGCAGCAGGCTGTATCTGCGTGCTGCTGATCGGCGGTGCCGTTGTTGTATCAAGACACAGCACTTATGAACAGAAAGAAAAAGAAGCGGAAAATGGAACAGAGACAGCATCAGTTAGCAGAGTGGTAAAACAGCCTGCTGATTTGACGTTCTGGTATAGCGATGAAAGTTACCAGGAATTTTTTGAAAAAGCGGCAGAAGAATATTATGAGGATACCGGTATTGTCGTGGATGCAGAGTATCAGGACAGTATGGATTACATGGATGCTGTATACACGGTGACGATGCAGGGAGAGGCATTTCCGGATCTTTACATGATCGGAAGCGATGAGTTAGAGGAAGCATACCTTTACGGACTTGCAGCAGAAAACACGGCATCTGATATTTATGAGAGTACCGTGGCAGCGAACGCTGTGACAGCGTCCACTTATAAAGAGAAAATGTATGCGTATCCATTAAGTTATAATACCTGTCTGTTTGTCTATAAAAATGGTTATTTTGAGACAGAACCGGAGACATTGCAGGCGATCATTGATTATTCCATCGACAATGAGCCACCGGAAAATGTGCAGTATCTGTTGGAGTGGGATGTGAATGATGCATTTTATGATTTCCCATTTATATCGAACAGTGTCAGCTTTGTAAAAGATGAAGTGGAAACGATGCAGGTGAATTATGATGAGGATCTGTATAACGAAGATCTGGAGTTCTTTTCACAGAGTCTGGAGTCGTTTTCCATTGATGCTTCGACGGTTACGGAAGCGAGTGTGATCTCAGATTTTAATGATGGAAAAACACTCTGTGCAATCATTGATTCAGATTCTGTTGCCGGTCTCACAGGAACTGATTATGAGATCCGGGAGCTTCTGGCATTGAATGACACGTTGCAGACATCTTCCGCAGCGTTGACAGATCTTGTGGTTGTGAATGATTTCTCGGAGAAAAAGGAAAAAGCGGCTGATTTTGCAGAGTATGTAACACTTACCATGTCAGGAGAACTTCATGGACTTGGCGGTCATTATTCCGTAAAATTATCAGAGGACGCAGACGAGAAGGAACAGATTGCCTATCAGGCATACGAAAATGCGATCCCGGTACCGGATTCACAGGATGCAAAAGAATTTTGGGTAACATTAAAAGAAACAATATCTCAATATTTTTAAAAAAATGGATATAATATATTTAATAGTCTTGTCATATTTGTAAAATTTCGTTAAAATATATACATCAGGCGTTGAGGGCTCTTTCATCCATCTGTGATGATGCATTCGGTGGAGAAGGAGAATGCTATGAATCGAAAGAGGAAAGTATTCCTGGTAATCATATTCTGCATGGGAGTGCTCTGTGGATGTGGTTCCAGGAATAATGTGTATTTGGAGAAAATACAGACAGAGACAAGTGAAGTTCCGCAGACAGAGGAGAAAGACTGCCAGGAAGAGATGGGCAGTTGTATGGTGTATGTTTGCGGGGCAGTAGAAAATCCGGGAGTGTATGAGCTGCCGGAGAACAGCCGTGTTTATGAAGCAGTGGCGATGGCTGGCGGGATGACAGAGGATGCCGGGATGGAAGCGGTAAATCAGGCAGAGTTTGTCACGGACGGACAGATGTTAAGAATTCCGACCATGGAAGAAGTGGCGGCTGCACAGGAAGAATCCGAGAGCAATGTGGATGATGGCTTACTGGACATTAACCGGGCAAGTGTTGCAGATTTTATGACGCTTCCGGGAATCGGGCAGTCAAAAGCAGAGGCATTGTTTCAGTACCGGGAAGCACACGGCAGATTTTCTTCTATTGAGGAGATCATGAATGTGGATGGAATCAAAGAAGGAGTTTTTAACAAAATAAAGGATAGTATAAAGGTGTAAAAATGGCAAAAAAGGTTCTTGTTGTTGATGATGAAAAATTGATCGTAAAAGGTATCCGTTTCAGTTTAGAGCAGGATGGAATGGAAGTGGACTGTGCATATGACGGGGAAGAGGCACTGAAAATGGCAACAGAGAATCATTATGATATGATTCTTTTGGATATCATGCTTCCGAAGATGGATGGATTTGAAGTATGCCAGCACATCCGCGAATTCTCTGATATGCCAATCGTGATGCTGACTGCAAAAGGCGATGACATGGATAAGATCCTCGGTCTGGAATACGGAGCAGATGATTATATCACAAAGCCGTTCAACATCCTGGAAGTCAAAGCAAGAATCAAGGCAATTATGCGGAGAACCGCAGGAAGCCAGCCGAAGAAAGAGGATTCCAAGGTCATTGAAGCGGGTGATCTTCGTCTGGATTGCGAGAGCAGAAGATTGTTTATCCTGAATAAAGAAGTGAATCTGACTGCAAAAGAGTTTGATCTCTTAGAACTTTTGGTCAATAATCCGAATAAAGTATACAGCAGGGAGAATCTGCTCAATCTTGTATGGGGTTACGAGTATCCGGGGGATGTCAGAACTGTGGATGTGCATGTCAGACGTCTCAGAGAGAAGATCGAAAAGAATCCAAGCGAGCCAAAGTATGTTCATACCAAGTGGGGTGTGGGATACTACTATTACCAGAATTAGTCAGGGTGCGAAAGAATGTCCAGATTTAAAAATGTTATTAATTTTTTTAAAAGTCTGAAATTCAGACTGATACTTTTCTTAATCCTTTTTGGAATTGTACCGGGAATCGTTTTAAAAGTTGGAATTGTAAAGACATATGAGGACCGGTCTGTTTCAATCAAGACAAGTGAGATCTTAAGCCAGGCAAAAATCCTGGCGAATCAGATTGTTTCCAATGATTATCTGAATTATCCAAACTCAACGATTATCAATGCAGAATTAGATCAGTTATCGAATATTTATGATGGCCGTGTCATGGTGATCGATAATGAGTTTCATATTATCAAGGATACGTATGATCTTGACACGAATAAGACGATCATTTCCAAAGAGGTAATTGAGAGTTATTACGGCCAGGAGATCAAAAAATATGACGCGGAAAACCGCTATATTGAACTGACCGTTCCATTGAGCAGACCGGTGGAACAGACCGGGGCAACAGAGGTTTTAGGTGTTATGTTAGTCAGTGTGTCGACGGACAGCATTAACCTCAATATGGAGTATCTGGCGAGAAACGCCTATGTGATCCAGTTGATCTGTGCTGTGGCGGCAGTTTTCCTTGCAGTGATCTTAAGTATCCAGTTGGTAAAGCCTTTCCATAAGATGTCAAAGTCTATCGATGAGATCAAAACCGGATATGGGGAAGATGCGCTGTCTGTGAATGATTACACGGAAACAATTGAAATCTGTAAAAAGTTTAATGAGATGTTAGGCAGAATGAAAGTGCTGGATGATTCCAGACAGGAATTTGTATCCAATGTGTCTCATGAGTTAAAAACACCGCTGACATCCATGAAAGTTCTGGCAGATTCTCTTAACAGCATGGAAGATGCGCCAATCGAACTTTACAAAGAGTTTATGGGCGATATCGGAAATGAGATCGACCGTGAGACGAAGATCATCAACGACCTTCTATCTCTGGTGAAAATGGATAAATCCGCGGCAGACTTAAATGTTACCAATATGAACATCAATGAGCTGCTGGAGCAGATTTTGAAGCGGTTAAACCCGATTGCGGAGAAACAGAATGTGGAACTTGTGTTAGAAAGCTTCCGCCCGGTGTCCGCGGATGTGGATGAGGTGAAGATCACACTTGCATTTACGAATCTGATCGAGAATGCGATCAAATATAATAAACCGGGTGGATGGGTGCATGTCACACTGAACGCGGATCACCAGTATTTCTATCTGAAGGTCGAGGATTCGGGTATCGGTATTCCGGAGGACTCCTTAGAGCATATTTATGAACGTTTTTACCGCGTGGACAAGTCCCACTCAAGAGAGATCGGTGGAACCGGTCTTGGGCTTGCAATCACCCGCAATGCAGTGCTGATGCACCGCGGTGCGATCAAAGTGTTCAGTACAGAGGGAGAGGGAACCATTTTCAATGTCCGTATTCCTTTGAATTACATCGCGTAGTGCGATATGTGACAGCAGATTTTTGGTAATGGAGCAAAAAAGTAATGAGAAAAAAAATAGTCTTTCTTTTGGCATTTCTGTGCATGCTTTTACTGGCGGGGTGCTCGAATGGAAAAGAGACAAGTAAATACAACATCGAATATCTGAATAAAGATAAAACCGGGATTGCCGAGATGCCTTATGATGCGTCCGCAACAACGACAGATGCGTTGATCGAAGAATTTTTTGCAGCCTTAAGTTCTGATCCGGATAATGTGGAATACCGTAAACCGATCCCAAATGATGTGGAGATCACAAAGTATTCGCTGGACGGAGCACTTCTCACTATCTATTTTGATGTAGATTATCTGAATATGAAAGAAGTGGAAGAGGTTTTGTGCAGGGCGGCAGTGGTACGCACGATGACACAGATTTCCGGGATCGACTGTGTGTCCTTTTATGTGGATGAAAAGCCGCTGACGGACGTGAACGGTAAAATGGTCGGAACGATGTACGCAGAAAGTTTTGTGGAGAATCCCGGAGAACAGATCAATACGATCCAGAATACGAATCTCACACTTTATTTTTCCAATCAGGCGGGAGACGGACTCGTGAAAGAGACAAGACGGGTTCACTATAGCAGTAATATCTCATTGGAAAAACTGATCATGGAGCAGCTTCTCGAAGGGCCGGAATCGAAGAATGCCAGGTCTGCAATTCCTTCGGGAACCAAATTAATGAGCGTATCGCTTGTGGATGGGGTATGCTATGTCAGCTTTGATGAGAACTTTAAGAATCAGGATTATTCAGTGAATGAAGCCATTGTGATTTATTCTATTGTGGATTCATTGTCAGAGTTATCCTCCATCAGTAAAGTGCAGATTTCCGTGAATGGCGATACAAGCGGTGTATATCGGGACAGTTTCAAACTTGCAGATATGTATGACAGGAATCTGGATTATATCGCCAAAACAACGGAATCGGATACAGAGGTTGTGGAGGAGACAGAAACGGAGGAACAGTAATTATTGTTTAAACGGCCATTATGTGAAATGGCATCTGGATTGATTCTTGGAATTTTGTTTATGAGATATCAAAAATGGTATCTGGCAGCAGTTGCTGCCGGAATACTGTTTGGAATTGTATGGAATTTATGGCACAATACGATCCGTAACTGTAGTGAGAAAGACAGTATGGCAAATGCCAGAGCGTGGATATACCCAGCCTTTCGTGTGGGATGTTTCCTTATATTCTTTTTGGCAGGGGCATTTCATTATGCACAGAATGAATCATTTCGTGACGCATACATGATGAAACTACAGGATGGAATGAATGTGACTGTGCAGGGAAAACTATGCAGCAAACAGTTAAAAAACGGACAATATTCCTATTATTTAGATCATTGTTATCTATCTATCGGGCAGGAGATACTGCCATGTAATCAAATTCTTTTTTATCAGACTTCCGATGATGATTCCATCGGGCAAACCCTTATTGTAACAGGAACGGTTGAATTGTGGAAAAGTGCATCCAATGATGGTAATTTTGACGCAAAAGCATTTTATGAATCCAAAAAGATCGATTTTCAACTGAAGGAAGCTATTGTGAAAAATGTTTACGGAGCAGAGGATGGATTCGGGGAGAAAATTTACAGGCTGCGCCGGAAGATAAGCGGTGTATACGAAAGCTGTATGAGCACATCAGATGCTGGTGTGCTTTCCACGATGACGCTCGGAGAGAAAAATCTTCTGGACGCAGAGGTGAAGCAGATGTATCAGAAAGCAGGAATTTCCCATGTGCTGGCGATTTCCGGACTGCATATTTCTGTGATTGGGATGGGACTTTATAAATTGCTTCGGAAAATAAAATGCTCCTTTTTGACTTCCGGTGTTATTGCAGGCACGGTCATCGGCGGCTATGGGATGATGTCTGGACTTGGGACATCGACCATACGCGCGGTGCTCATGTTTTTCGTTTTATTGTTCGGACAGTGGATTGGAAGAAGCTATGATTCGCTGTCTGCTCTGGGACTGTCCGCCATTATGATTTTATTGGACAACCCTTATCTGCTCTGGTATGCAGGATTTTTGCTGTCATTTGCAGCGGTGCTTGGAATTGTGGCTGTGGGACAGACACTGATCAAAATAAAAAAGCCGTTCTTTACTTTTTCGGAGAACTTTCTGGTGAGTTTTGCAATTCAGCTTGCAACGGTGCCGCTTACGGCTTATTTCTTTTATGAGGTGCCGGTCTGGTCAATGCTTATCAATTTTTTTGTGCTGCCGATCATTGGAGTACTGTTGTTTCTTGGACTTCTTGGCGGCTTTGTTGGGTTACTGTCTGTCCGTGCGGCAGGGATTCTTTTTGTGCCTTGTCACTGGATTTTGGTATTTTATGAGAAGGTGTGCAGGCTCAGTGTCAGTTTACCGGGGGCTGTCTGGATCACGGGGCAGCCGGATTGGCAGAAACTGTTGCTTTTTTATCTGATATTGGGAGCCGTGCTTTTCGCAATGAAACAGATGAAGCAACGGCGTGGATTTGTTTTCATAGGCTGTTTTATGCTGCTTGCAGTATTGCATAACCCGGTGAAGGGATTTGAGCTAGATGTGTTGGATGTGGGGCAGGGGGACGGTATGTATCTTCACACGAAAGAGGGGACAAATTTCTTTTTTGACGGCGGCAGTACGGATGTGAGTAAAGTCGGAACATACCGGATGCTTCCGTTCCTGAAAGCAAAGGGTGTGAAAAAAATAGATTACTGGATTGTTTCACACACAGACGCAGACCATATTTCAGGGTTAAAGGAGATCTTGCAGGCAGAGTATGAGATCGATCATATTGTGTTTTCAAAATATGTATTAAATGACGAAGCCTATCAGGAACTTTTGGCACTGGCGCAAACGTATGGAACAGAAATTTTGAAAATGGACTGCGGTGACATATTCACCGATGGTGAGGCGGGGCTACGCTGCATTTTCCCGGATCAAACTTATAAAAGTGATGATAAGAATGCACTGTCCCTTGTGCTGCGCTATGAAGATCAGGAGTTTTCCGGTATTTTTACCGGGGACATCAGCAGCGCAGAAGAACAGTATCTTGTGGAACACAAAAAGGTTGGCAGCGTCACATTTTACAAGGCGGCGCATCACGGCTCGAGATATTCCAACAGTCGGGATTTCCTAATGGCACTCTCACCGGAGATCACAACCATTTCCTGTGGGGAAAACAACCGCTATGGGCATCCGGGTGAGGAGGCTTTGTGCAATATAAAGGAGAGCGGAAGTGCAGTCTATGAGACAATGGAGTGTGGACGTATCCGCATCCGCATGGAAAATGGAGAACCCGTGGTGGAAAAATTCCTTGAAGGAAGATGAATTGTTCTATATAATGGGGAAAGAGTTTATAGATAATTGCGAAACTCATGAGAACGTGTCTTGAATGTTTTTGTTGATTTTAAACAATTGAAAGAAGTGTAGGATGAGTTTTGCAATTATCTGGAAAGAGTATAAATGCAAAGGAGAAAACTTTAAGTAATCAAAATCATTGTCAATAGTGATTAAATGTGTTAAAATATACTCATGGAGGATATTGTTATGAACACATCTAATATCACTAATTACAAACCAAAAGATTTTGCTGAATTATTGGGTGTCTCAGTCAAAACGTTACAACGTTGGGACAGAGAGGGGATTCTGAAAGCAAATCGCACTCCGACTGATAGGCGTTATTATACTTATGACCAATATCTTCAGTTTAAGGGTATAAATACTGAAAACGATAATCGTCAGATTGTTATTTATGCCAGAGTGTCTACAAGAAACCAAAAAGATGATTTACAAAACCAAGTAACTTTTTTACGTCAGTTTTGCAATGCTAAAGGTATCATTGTAGATCAATGTATTGAAGATTATGGAAGTGGGCTTAACTACAACCGCAAAAAGTGGAATCAATTATTAGATGAAGTAATGGAACAAAAAATCAAAACTATCATAGTTACACATAAAGATAGATTTGTCAGATTTGGCTATGATTGGTTTGAAAAATTCTGTATGAAGTTCCATACAACCATAGTGGTAGTGAATAATGAAGAACTATCACCGCAAGAAGAACTTGTACAGGATATTGTATCCATACTTCACGTTTTCTCTTGTAGATTGTACGGTCTTCATAAGTATAAAAAACAAATAGAAGGAGATGAGGAAATTGCTAAAGAGCTTCAAAACGGAATTAAATCCGACAGTCGAGCAAAAAATCAAGATTAACAAGACTATCGGCACTTGTAGGTACGTCTACAACTTCTATCTCGGTCACAACAAAACTTTACACGATAAAGGTGAACAGTTTATGACTGGCAAGAGTTTCAGTGTATGGCTCAATAATGAGTACATTCCTAATAATCCTGATAAAATATGGATGAGAGAAGCATATTCAAAAGCTGTAAAAAAATCTATTGAAGATGGATGTACTGCATTTACAAGATATTTTAAACATCAAAGTGCTTTTCCTAATTTCAAAAAGAAAGGTAAGTCTGATGTAAAAATGTATTTCGTAAAGAATAATCCTAAAGACTGTAGATGCGAGAGGCATAGGTTAAACATACCAACTTTAGGCTGGGTACGCATGAAAGAAAAAGGCTATATACCAACAACGAAAGACGGATGGAAAATCAAAAGCGGTACAGTATCCATCAAAGCAGACAGATATTATGTGTCAGTTCTTGTAGAAATTCCCGACGCTAAGATTGCTGATAATAGTAATGACGGTATGGGAATTGACCTTGGTTTGAAAGACCTGGCGATTGTTTCTAATGGTAAAACTTATAAAAATATCAATAAGTCAGCAAGAGTTAAAAAATTGGAAAAGAAACTTTGCAGAGAACAAAGATGCCTCTCACGCAAGTATGAAAATTTAAAGAAAGGAGAGTCCACTCAAAAGAATATACAAAAGCAAAAGCTCAAAGTACAAAGACTTCATCATAAAATAGATAATATCCGTACTGATTATATCAATAAATCAATAGCTGAGATAGTGAAAACCAAGCCATCTTATATAACTATTGAAAATTTGAATGTATCAGGAATGATGAAGAACAGACATCTTTCAAAAGCTGTTGCGTCACAGAAGTTCTATGAATTTAGAACCAAGCTTAAAGCAAAATGTGATGAAAATGGTATTGAATTAAGAGTCGTAGACAGATGGTATCCGTCATCTAAAATATGTCACTGCTGTGGTGCTATCAAGAAAGATTTGAAACTTTCAGACAGAATATACCATTGTGATTGTGGCTATGTCGAGGATAGGGATTTTAACGCTGCTCTTAATCTAAAAGATGCTTTAACTTACGAGGTTGCATAATCAACGCAAACGTAAGTATGTACTGCGGGCTATCGCAGGAATTTACGACTGTGGAGTGTACAAGAACTTGTGAGTAGCGTATTGTTTACAATCGCCAAAGCATACACAATGAAGCAGTAAGAAGTATCCGCAAGGACTTCAATTTCTCGATGTGTTTGAGTATATTTCAACACATTTTGAGTGGCAGAAACATATGTTAGTATGTGACTATATGGTAGAACAAATTGATGGTGACTATGCACATTTAAGAAGGGTAGACGAGCCAGACGGCGAGCTGAAACTGGTGGCAAGAGCGCTGCTCCCAATGGAGATCACAGAGGGAAGCAGATTACATTATGAACTGATGCAGTACACTTTGATTGGATAACAGGCAAAAATGAAAACGATTGATGAAGATATTAAGAGTGGACAATTTAAAAAGATATATCTGCTCTACGGCGACGAGGCGTACCTGAAAAAACAGTACAAAGACAAGCTGAAAAAAGCGTTGGTGCAGCCGGATGATACGATGAATTTTACTGCGTATGAGGGAAAAGACACAAATCCGAAAGAGGTGATCGACCTGTCGGAAACCCTTCCTTTTTTTGCCGACCGGAGAGTGATCCTGATTGAAAACAGCGGCTTTTTTAAGGGCAGTTGTGAGGAACTGGCAGAGTATATGCCGCAGGTTCCGGATACGACACTGTTTCTTTTTGTGGAAGAGGAAGTGGATAAGCGCTCAAAACTTTATAAGGCAGTGAAAAACGCCGGAAAGATCGTGGAGTTTACGACGCAGACGGAGGAACTTCTGACACGCTGGATCCTGACACGCTTGAAAAAAGAGGGTAAGAGTATCACAGGTTCTGTCATGCAGCTTTTTTTGAGCAAAACCGGAACGGATATGGGCAATATTGACCGCGAGCTGGAAAAATTGATCTGTTACTGTATGGATAAGGATGTCATCGAGGCGAAGGACGTGGAGGCAGTGACGACAGAGCAGACCACAAATAAAATTTTTGATATGGTCAATGCGATTGCAGAGCATAATCAGAAGAAAGCACTGGACTTGTATTATGATCTTTTGACGTTAAAAGAGCCGTCCATGCGTATTATGTATCTGATCTCCAGACAGTTTCAGATTTTGTTGAATATCAAGGATATGTCGCAAAAAGGATTTGATAACAATACGATGGCACAGAAAGCAGGGATTCCGCCGTTTGCAGTGCGAAGAAATGTGACGCAGGCAAAAGGATTTACGATGCAGCAGTTAAAGCAGGCAATCCGGGATGGTGTGGATTTTGAGGAAGCGGTAAAGACCGGCCGAATGAATGACCAGATGGCAGTGGAACTCTTTTTAATGAAATACAGCAAACAATAGAATGCACGCTTTGCGTGCATTCTATTGTATAAAAAAATCACCAGTATGACGGTACTGGTGATTTTTGAATTCGCGAATTTTAATTTATCTTCTATTAAGCCATTGCGTTAACAAGCTTTGTTAAACGGGAAACTTTTCTAGCAGAATTGTTTTTGTGATAAACACCTTTAGAAGCAGCGCTCTCGATAGTAGAAATTGCAACTGTTAATGCAGCTTTTGCAGCTTCCTTATCGTTTGCAGCAACAGCAGCCTCAACTTTCTTGGTTACTGTTTTCACTTCAGATCTGATAGATTTGTTTCTAGCAGCTTTTGTTTCAGTTACTAAAATTCTCTTCTTTGCAGATTTAATGTTAGCCAATCTGTACACCTCCAATTTTTTTATGATTGTAATTGTTCATGATTGTTACATTAAAGCCGGACACGGACAGTTCAATGTAAACATACTAGAGTAGTATAGGATATTTCTATCATGCTGTCAATATATAAAATGACATTTTTTGCAAATTTTTTTGAAATATTTTAGAAAAGCTTTTTCTGAATTTCAGGTTCATCTGAATGTGAATGCAGATCCGCTAAAAGCTGCGGATAAATTATCGGGGAAAGGACATACTAAGTAAAATGAGCGGGAACTCATGAAAGTACAGATTGGACAATTGAAAGAAGAGACAATTGCTTATAATCAAAAGAAGTGTAGAAGGAGTTCCGCAATTATCTATATCCATAGAATCAGAAAGAGGAGAAGCGCATATGTACCAGATCAGAACAGACCTTGCATTAGAGACGCAGGAAAAAATGCAGGAAGATAAGGTGGAACTGAAAGGTGTCCGTTTTTCGGAGGAGCATGTCAATAAAAATCTGACCATCAGCACAGTGGTGATCGAGACGGAGAATGGTGCAAAAGCCATGGAGAAACCAAAAGGTACTTATATCACGATCGAGGCATTAAATATGGATGAGGAGGACGAAGATTATCACAGAGAGATCTCGGAGCAGCTTGCCAGAGTGTTAAAGCAGCTGATCAACGTAAAAAAAGAGGATGTCTCCGTACTGATCGTCGGGCTTGGAAACCGGGCGGTGACGCCGGATGCGCTTGGACCAAGAGTGGTGGATAATCTCTACATTACAAGACATATTATCAATGAATACGGAAAATATGCGTTTGGAAAAGAGCATGTCAACCGCGTGAGCAGTATCGTTCCTGGTGTGATGGCACAGACAGGTATGGAATCTATGGAGATCGTGAATGGAATCGTGAAGGAGACAAAACCGGATGTTGTGATCGCAATTGATGCGCTTGCAGCAAGAAATACCAAGCGTCTCAACCGGACCATTCAGGTGACGGACACCGGAATCAATCCGGGAAGCGGTGTCGGCAATCACAGACACGGGTTAAATGAGAAAAGCATTGGTGTTCCAGTTATTGCAATCGGGGTTCCAACGGTCGTTGACGCTGCCACTATAGTAAATGATACGATGTTTAATCTGATCACGGCGATGAATCAGAGCAGCGAACTTAAGACGCTTGGCAACACTCTTGGAGAACTCAATGAGACAGAGAAATATGAATTGATCCGGGAACTGTTGTCTCCGAATCTGAACACCATGTTTGTGACACCAAAAGATATTGATGAATCTGTCAAAAGATTAAGTTTTACTATATCAGAGGGGTTAAATATCGCTTTGATCGATCACAACATTTTTGCATAATGAATGGAAACTGGCATAAGTTGTATTATGTATTTTCATGGTTATAGAAGTTATCAAAAAAAAAGATTGAAAAATAAATATGGAAAATATCTGATGGGAATGCTGGCAGTGATGTCGCTTGCAGCATTTTTTGTACAGCGGCAGCAACTTTGGAGTATCGGGAAAAAAGCAGCAGTAAAAATGGCAGGGACGGCAGTGGTGGATGTGCTGGCACCGGGACTTCACTATGAAGAGAAGGAAAACGGTAACCATTTTCTTGCCAAAGTGGAGAAAATATTATTTCCAATTGCAGATTATACGGTTCAGATACAATCTTATGAAACTGATGCAGAGAGCACGCTTTCCTATGAGATGATCCTTGCGATGGAAGCGTTGGACGAGAACTACGTGGATGAGAACGGACAGGTTGTGATGCAAAATAATGGTGGTACAGACAGTCCACAGCCGGCTGACGGCACACAGAACGCTGATAATCCACAGGCAGCAGACGGTGCACAGAACGCCGATAATTCGCAGGCAGCTGCAACTGCACAGAACCCGGATACCTCACAGGAAACATCCGATTCCGCAGGGCAGGCATCTCTCACAGTTGCGCAGCCCGTGACAGCAACACAGAAGGCAGTCGAATATTCTCTGGAGAAATTAAATGATTTTGATTACCTTGTGCAGAACTTTTATCAGGTAGACAGTACTACAACTGTAAAAAGTGATCAGTTAAATGTGGCAGCACTCACTGGAAAAAACATGAAAATCGCACATGATGCGGGCACACCGCAGATCTTAATTTATCATACCCATTCACTGGAAGGGTATGCGGATTCTATTCCGGGAGACCGATCGACTACGGTTGTGGGCGTTGGGGATTATCTGACAGAATTGCTGACGCAGCAATACGGATACAATGTCATACACGACACCGGGGAATATGATACCATCCGTGATAAAGCGTATTCCAAAGCAGCACCGGCATTAGAGCAGATACTGGCAGACAACCCGGGCATTGACGTGGTCATAGATCTGCACCGGGATGGCGTGGGGGAGAACACAAGGCTTGTCACGAATGTGAATGGAACGGATATGGCAAAAGTAATGTTTTTTAACGGATTGAGCAGAACGACCAAACTGGGGGATATCGCCTATCTGTACAATCCATACATAGCGGATAATCTGGCATTCTCATTTCAGATGCAGCTTGCCGCCGCAGAATACTATCCGGGATACACAAGAAAAATCTACCTCAAAGGCTACCGTTTCAACATGCATTACTGTCCGAAAACGCTGCTTGTCGAGGTCGGGGCTCAGACTAATACCGTGCAGGAGGCAAAAAACGCCATGGTTCCGCTCGCAGACATCCTGAACAAAGTACTTTCCGAATAACTGAAAGCATTGTCCCGGCTGTCCGGTCTGGCAGTCTGCCGGGTTATATTATTTGTGTATGCATGGAAAGGAAGCGGGGCGCAGAATGAAACTTTCGTGAAAAATTGCGTAAATTTATCAATGTTTCTTTTTTGACTGCTGGTTTATGTACATTCATCAATGAACAGTCCGCGCAATATGTCCGTTTCAGACACACACTCGTTAGCTTTCTCTAGTGTGCGTAAATGCCAGAATCAGCATCGTTTATTGCAGGGCAAAAATCAAAAGGAAAACCGGGTGATTTTTGCCCTGCTTCTCTGCTGATCTTCTGGCATGTAACGCACACACGAGAAACCTAAGACGAGTGTGTGTCATGAAACGGACATATTGTGCGGACTGTCCATTGCTGAATGAATATAAACAATGAGAGCAGTCAAAAAGGAAACATTGATAAATAAGCAATTTGAACAAGTTTCATTCTGCGCCCCGCTTCCTTTCCGTCATCTCAGTTATGAAAATCCGGCAGACTGCCAGACCGGATAGCCGGGACTGCGCTTCCACCTATCCGAAAATTACAGATTCAGGTGGTATTTCTGCATCCAGTAGTTGATCTGGATGAAGTAGGCGAGCAGCTGCGGTCCTGCCATGAGCTGTCCGAACCACGGCTTTCCGTATTCGGTCGGTGCCTCTAGGAAGGTTTCGAGTTTTTTTGTGTCGATGAAGGTCTTGACCGGTGCATCCGGCTGGTCAAGGATGTGCTGCATTTCTGCAATCAGAAGTTTCTCATAGCCGGGATGATAGGTTTTCGGGTAAGGACTCTTTTTCCGGTGCAGAAGTTCCGCCGGGAGCAGGTCTTTGCAGGCATCACGGAGCAGAGCTTTCTCAACGCCATTCTGGTATTTCATTTCCCACGGAACATTAAAAACGTACTCAATGATGCGGTGGTCGGCAAATGGAACACGGGCTTCTAAACCAGAGTACATACTTGTGCGGTCCATGCGGTCGAGCAGTGTCTGCATAAACCATTTGATGTTCAGATAAGCGATATTATAGCGTTTCCGCTCGGTTTCCGTCTCGTCTGAAAGGTGTGGTGCCTGGTTTAAAGAAGTCTGGTAACGGTCGTGGGAGTAAGCAGCCAGATCCAGATCGTTTATGAACGAGTCTTTAAGAAACAGCGTTCGCACAGACATATCCGCGGACCACGGAAAGCCATCTCTGGATAAAAGATCTTCCCGGTAAAACCACGGATATCCGCCGAAAATCTCATCGGCACATTCACCGGTCAGTGCGACCTTATTGTGTTTTTTTACAAGGGAACAGAAGTAGAGCAGTGAGGAGTCCACGTCTGTCATACCCGGAAAATCTTTTGCGTCGACAGCATCTCTGAGTGTGGAAAAGAGCGTGTTTTCATCGCATTCCAGATAGGTGTGATTTGTGTGATAGTGATCTAACATGATTTTGACATAAGGAAGATCACGCTCCGGTTGAAAGGCGTTGGATTTAAAATAAATGTCATTGTCCTTAAAATCAAAGGAAAAAGTATTTAAGGTTTCACCGTGTTTTTCCATGTAACGGCAGGCAATCGCGGTGACAATGCTTGAGTCAATACCGCCGGACAAAAACGTGCACACCGGAACATCGGATACCATCTGTCTGGTCACGGAATCGCGCAGAAGAAAAGAGACAGTTTCCACTGTCTGTTCATAGGAATCGGTATGCGGGGCGCGGAACAGATCCCAGTAAGTGTGATCGGACATCGTATTTTCAGAAAAAATGAGATAATGTCCGGGAAGCACTTCGTTTACATCATCAAAAATTCCATTTCCCATGGTCCGGGCAGGTCCGATCGCGAGAACTTCGCGCATGCCATCCATAGAAACCCTCGGAGTGAATCCCGGAAAACAAAAAAGTGCCTTTGGCTCAGAGGCAAACAGGAGCTGTCCGGATACAAACGAGTAAAAAAGCGGTTTGATTCCTACGCGGTCACGGTATAAGAGAAGTTGTTTTTTGCTGTCATCCCAGATGGCAAAGGCAAAAATTCCATTCAGTTTCCGGACAAAACTGGCACCGTACTGCATATAGGCATAAAGAATGACTTCGGTGTCCGTAGTCGTCGAAAATTCATAGCCGGACTGCCGCAGGTCACGGGCGAGTTCCTCGGTGTTATATAATTCGCCATTGTATACAATCGCGTATTCCTTTCCGTTCTTTTGGCGTATGATCGGCTGTTTCCCGGTGACAATGTCGCGGATACTTAAGCGCGCGTGGGAGAGACCGGTCATATCTGACAGATAGATCCCGGACTCATCATTTCCACGGTGCGCAAGACATTCGTGCATGGAAGTCAGCACAGATGCCCATTTTTCTTTCTGTTGTTGATAATTTCCTTCTGCGTTATAAAAACCTGCAATTCCACACATATATTTTTCCTTACATTCTGATCGCATTCTATTTTGGTTTAGTTTATGCTAAGGGGATGGATTCATGCATAGAATAGAGAAAAAAACGGAAAAGCGCATGAAGGAAAACTGTGGAAAGATAGAAAATATACTAAATCTGGCATTGGATGCCACGCGGGAGGAACGGGAAAAGTCCCTGAATCTGGATGTAGGATATGATGTTGCAGATGATAGCTGGGAGGTGATCGTAAAATTTTTTGGAACGACAGAGGAACTGCGGCAGAAGCTGTCGGAGCGTTTCCCGGAGGAACAGGCTCAGATTGGAATTTATAACCTCACAAATGAATATGCTATTTTAAGGATTCCGCAGCCGTTGGTAGAGCTTGTCGCATCCATGCCTGAAATTGAATATATGGAGAAACCAAAACGACTTTTTTTTTCGGTGGAAAACGGAAAAAGAAGTTCCTGCATCAATCCGCTGCAGACCGGGCAGGGTACAAGTCCGACAAGTAATCTGACAGGAAAAGAGGTGCTTGTGGCAGTCATTGACTCCGGAATTGACTATGCGCATCCGGATTTTTGCAACAGTGACGGAACGACAAGAATTGCTGTGCTGTGGGATCAGACGCTTGACACGGTCTACGAGCGTGAGACGATTAATCTGGCGTTAAGGCAGGAGAGTGAGCAGGAGCGGTACGCAATCTGCCCGAGCAGGGATGCATCCGGGCATGGTACGCATGTTGCAGGCATTGCGGCAGGAAATGGCAGGGCTTCCAATGGGCGGTACCGTGGCGTGGCATATGAGAGTGAAATGATCGTTGTGAAACTTGGTGTGCCGAGAGAGACTTCGTTTCCGAAAACAACGGAACTGATGAGTGCTGTGGATTTCTGTATTGCAAGGGCACGGCAGTATGGAAAACCAATTGCATTAAACCTAAGCTTTGGCAATAATTACGGTTCCCATTCCGGGAATTCACTGATAGAGACCTATCTGGATGACATGGCGAATTACTGGAAAACGTCTATTGTGATCGGCAGTGGCAATGAAGGGAGTGCAGCAGTCCATACAGCGGGAAAACTGACGCTGAATGAGGAGCAGGAGGTTGAGATCGCGGTGAGCGCGTATGAGGCATCCTTAAATTTGCAGATCTGGAAAAATTATGTGGATGAGATCGGTGTCTCTGTGATCCATCCGGGCGGAACTGCGATCGGACCATTGCAGCGGATACAGGGAACCCAGAGATTTCAGTTAGGAGAAACAAACCTTCTGGTGTATTATGGAGAACCAAGTCCGTACAATCCCTACCAGGAAATTTATCTGGATTTTATCCCAGTGGGCAGTTACATTGACGATGGAATCTGGAAGATCAGGCTCACTCCCATCCGGATCACAGACGGTGCGTTTGACATGTGGCTTCCGGCAGGAAATGTGTTAAACAGCGGAACGGGATTTTTAAATCCGGTGGAGGAGACAACTCTCACGATTCCCTCTACAGCGACGAAAGTGATCACTGTCGGGGCATACGATGCGAGATTTGACCAGGCAGCTGCATTTTCCGGGAGAGGTTATACGAGGGCAACCAATCAGGTAAAGCCCGATCTTGTGGCTCCGGGGGTGGAGATCATGTCCTGTGCACCGGGCGGCGGTTATCAGGTGCGTACCGGAACATCCATGGCGACACCGTTTGTGACCGGAAGTGCAGCACTTTTGATGCAGTGGGGCATTGTAAACGGCAACGATGCCTATCTTTACGGGGAAAAAATGAAAGCTTACCTGATCCGTGGGGCGCGCAAACTGCCGGGTTTTACAGTTTACCCGAATCCGGTATTGGGATGGGGAGCACTCTGTACAGCAAACAGTATACCATGAAAATACCGTAAGAACGCTGCCGGAACGGAGTCTGTGTAAACAGCAGCCCGTAAAGCGTTAAAAAAACAGAAAAAAATAAAAAATATTAACAGATGTATAACGTTTTGTGATATACTTTGCTATATGTAGTGGAGATTATGGTATCAGGGTACTTATCGTTGAACAGAAGATAATCAGAAGTACTTGATAATTGCAAGAGTATGAGGGACAGAAGATGACTAATTTTGGGGAACATTATAATGAGGAATTAGCGCAGCAGGAGAGCGAGATCAATAAGAGGACCCTGTGGGAGATGGTCGGAGCGTTTATTGTTTTGACGGCGGTCTGGGGACTGGCGTTTGGACGTTTTCCGACAGTAAACGCAATTGTGTTCAGTGTGACGTATGCAATTTCCACAGGTTTTTTTATTGCGTCTGTGATCTTATTTTTTAAAGCAGATCCATCGGATGAGCGCATGAAAAATTTTTTTGTGACCGGCATCTGCATAATTTCAGCAGCAATGAACCTTATGTTCAGTTACCATATGGTTCTGGCGTATGTGTTCCCACTCATCGTGGCAGTTCAGTATAAAGAGAAATCCGTGTTATGGCTGTCTTATGCACTGGAAGTTTTTCTGATGCCGGTCAGCATGATCGTGGGATTTTATTATGGGATCTGTGATCTGAACCTGCTGCTGCAGGGAAATCATACAAGGACATGGTACCTGGCGGAACTGGCAGATGGATTTTCAAAGATCCCTTTTTCGAAGATGCCGGTTGTGGTCATTGTAGTTTACCGGATATTACCGCAGCTTTTGATCCTATTTGTGTTCGTGATGATCATGCAGCATACCATTGGCAGCATGCGGGAGGATGCTTACAGGATTGCGGAACTTACCTACCGCAAGGAGGTCGATTCTGCAACAAGGCTTTATAATAAGAATAAATATGAAGATATGCTTGCCAATTACTATACGATGGTGGAGCGTGTCGCCGTGGTTTTGTGGGATATCAATAATCTGAAAGAGATCAACGACCGCATGGGACATGGCATGGGAGATAAACTGATCGAGACAATGTCCGGTGCGATTTATGCGCAGACAGATAGCCGGAAAAAGGCATATCGTATCGGTGGTGACGAGTTTGTCATGCTCATCGAGAATCCGGAGAAACAGGAGGCAGAGCAGATAATCCAGAATGTCAGGGATACACTTGCAAGATACAGGGAAGAAGGCGGTCTCAGGGTTTCTAGTGCAACCGGTACAGCGGAGGGAAACGGAATCGATATCTTAAAAATAATACATGATGCGGATGAACGGATGTATGAGGATAAGAAGAGAGGAAAGGAGAGCCGGGAATATGCTATGTTTTATAGTGAATGAGCATTCCAGAAGCGGTAAAGGAGCAAAGATCTGGAAAGAAGCGGAAGCAGTTTTAAAAAAGAAAAACATTGCTTACGAATCATACGTCACCCAATATGAGGGGCATGCCTTTTCACTGGCACATGACATCTGTGAATGTGGGGCGGATGACATTCAACTTGTCGTGGTAGGTGGTGATGGGACTGCAAATGAAGTCATCAACGGAATGACGCATTTTGAGAAGGTACGCTTTGGTGTGATCCCGACCGGTTCCGGCAATGACCTCGCAAGGGGACTTGGAATCACGGGAACGCCTACAGAGGTGATCGGGCATATTTTAAACTGCAGAGAAGATTATGTGATGGATCTGGGGCAGGTAAGCTGGAACGGCTGTGAGAAGCCGAGATTATTTGCAATCAGTGCCGGGGCAGGATTGGATGCATTAGTCTGCAAGAAGGCTTTGAAGTCCAAGGTAAAAGACGCTTTGAATAAGCTGCATCTCGGAAAGCTTACCTATCTGTTTCTGACGGTACAGTCACTATTTACCATGCAGACAACAGATGCCGCAGCGGTTTTTGATGGAAAAGGACAGCAGAACCGCAAAAAAATGATTTTTGCCGCAGCAATGAATTTCCGGGCAGAGGGCGGCGGTGTGCCGATGGCACCGGGGGCAGATGCGCAGGATGGAAAGCTTTCGGTGTGTATGGCGTGGGGAATCCCGAAATGGCGCACTTTTTTATGCCTGCCATTGCTTGTGACAGCCAATCATCTGCGGATCAGAGGGTTTGAGGTGACAAACTGCAAGGAATATGACCTGAAGCTGAAAACACCTATGGTACTTCATGCAGACGGAGAGTACTGTGGGGATGTCACAGAGATGCACTTTCAATGTCTGCCAAAAAAACTGCATGTGATGTGGTGATCGAATAAATACGAATAAAACAAAAATTCCCTTCATACAATGTGATAACATATGGAGGGAATTTTTTATGGACAATTATAGCGGAAATAAAGAGTATAACATTTACAGGGATATCAGAAACCGTACCAACGGAGAGATTTATCTCGGGGTTGTAGGCCCGGTGCGCACCGGAAAATCCACCTTCATCAAACGTTTTATGGAGTTGATGGTACTTCCTTTTATGGATGGGGAAGCGGAGAAAGAGAGAGCCATGGATGAACTTCCGCAGGCGGCAGCCGGAAAAACCATTATGACGACAGAACCAAAATTTATTCCGCAGCAGGCGGCAGAGATCCGGCTTTCTGCTTTCAAGATGGAAGAAGAACCGTTAAAGCTGCGTGTAAGACTGGTCGACTGTGTCGGTTTTCTGGCAGATGGGGCAGTAGGACATATGGAAGGAAATGGGAGCAGAATGGTAAAAACCCCATGGTCAGATCAGGAGATCCCATTTGCGGAGGCAGCATCAATCGGAACAGAGAAAGTCATCAGAGACCATGCGACGATCGGCATTGTAGTGACGACCGATGGAACGATCGGGGAACTGGAGCGGGAGAATTACATAAATGCAGAAGAGAGAACAGTCCGGGAACTGAAAAATATCGGAAAGCCATTTGTGATCCTGTTAAACTCGGCAAAACCTTATGCGCAGGAGACGATAAAACTGGCGTCGGAGATGGAGGAAAACTATCAGACAACGGTTGTGCCGGTCAATTGTGAGCAGCTGCGCAGAGAGGATGTCTTAAAAATTTTAGAGAGTGTGCTGTATGAATTTCCGATTGAACGGGTGGAATTTTTTATCCCGAAATGGACGGAAATGCTCTCTGCTGATCATCCGGTAAAAAGTGAGATCATTACACAGGCATCGGATATTTTAAGCCAGATGGAGCGTACAAAGGATGTTTACAGACAGCAGTCAGAACCGGGAGACTGCATCACAAAGATTAAAATAGAGGAGATGGATCCCGCCTGCGGCTGTGTGAAAATCCGGATGGAGGTTGCGGAGACGTATTATTACGAAAATATGAGTGAACTGGCAGGAGTGCCGATCCACGGCGAGTATGAACTGATCTCGATGATCCGTGAGATGGCAGCGAGAAAAGAATCTTATGAGAAAGTCGCAGGGGCTTTTGAGGAAGTGCAGATGAAAGGATACGGTGTCGTGAATCCGGTGTTAAAGGATATCGAGCTTGCGGAGCCGGAACTGATCCACCATGGAAACAAGTTTGGGGTAAAAATCAAGGCAGTCTCCCCATCCATTCATATGATCCGTGCCAATATTGAGACGGAGATCGCTCCGATCGTGGGAAGTGAAGATCAGGCAAATGACCTGATCCGTTACATTAAAGAGGGACAGCAGAGCGAGGAGGGCGTCTGGAAAACCAATATTTTCGGCAAATCCATAGGGGAGCTTATGGAGGACGGAATCCGGAATAAAATCGCCATGATGGATGATGAATGCCAGCTGAAACTGCAGGATACCATGCAGAAAATCGTAAATGATAATAACGGTGGAATGGTTTGCATTATCCTGTGAAATTTGGTAAGATTTAAGAATCAAAAACAGTGTGTCCCGTCGGGAAAATCATAGATTTTTCCGGCGCACACTGCAATTTATGACGATCGGATGCCCACAGTGCGGGCATTCTACTGCAGGATACAGGTAGTGATAAAAGTGGGGGATCGGTATGAATATTCGTTTTTATCATGCAAAAATATTATTGACGAAAGCAGATCACACCTTCGAGGTGGCGGAGGGGGAACTCTGGGTAAGAGGAGACCATATCTGTTATATCGGGGATGGCACAGATACTTCAGCTGTCTGCAAAGAAGATGATATCATTATCTGGGACCGGGAGATCGATGCAAAGGGAAATCTTTTAATGCCGGGATTTAAGAATGCACACACGCATACACCGATGACATTTTTACGATCTTTTGCAGATGATCTTCCGCTGCAGGAATGGCTGCAGCAGAAAGTGTTCCCGAACGAGGCAAGACTGAAAGGGGAGGATACTTACTGGCTTGCGATCCTCGGGATTATGGAGTACCTGACGAGCGGTATCACCTCAAATTTTGATATGTACATTATGCAGGACTATCATATCAATGCCTATGTGGATACGGGTTTCCGGACTGTTTTTACCAGTGGATTGAACAATTTTACCGACAGTCTGGAAGTGCTGGAGGAGAATTATTTAAGAATCAACGGGCTGAGTGATCTCACTTCCTATGTGCCGGGATTTCATGCAGAATACACAACATCGCGTCCACTGCTTGAAGGGGTTGCCAAGATTGCGGACAGGTATCATGCACCGGTCTGGACGCACAATTCTGAGACAGAGCGCGAGGTGGCAGAGTGTAAGGCACGCTGGGGAATGACACCAATGCAGTTTACGGAAAGTCTGGGGCTGTATGAACATGGCGGCGGCGGTTATCACTGTGTCTGGCTGGAGGAGAAAGATATTGAGATATTGAAAAAACACCACATGTCGGTAGTGACGAACCCAGGTTCGAACACAAAGCTTGCTTCCGGTATCTGCCCGGTCAAAAGACTGCTGGATGAGGGGATCAATCTTGCGATCGGTACGGATGGACCGGCAAGCAACAACTGTCTGGACATGTTCCGGGAGATGTTTCTTGTGACAGGACTGGCAAAACTCAGGGAACGGGACGCTTCCTGCATGCCGGCGGATGAGGTGCTTTATATGGCGACCGCCGGAGGCGCATATGCGATGGGACTGCCGGATTGTGACTGTCTTGCAGTCGGGAAAAAGGCAGACCTTGTCATGATCGATCTGAGACAGCCGAATATGCAGCCGGAGAACAACCTTGTGAAAAATCTGGTTTACAGCGGCAGCAAGCAGAATGTGAAACTGACGATGGTAAACGGAAAAGTACTTTACGAGGATGGAATATTTCTCATTGGATTTGATCCGGCAGAAATATATACAAAAGCAAATGAGATAATTGGAAGGATGAAGGAATGCAGGTAATATTTATACATCACAGCTGCTTTTTAGTGGAAGTGGATGAGAAGGTTTTGATTTTTGACTGGTTTGCGGGAGACCGGGTGAACGGCTATACGTTCCGTGGACAGATCCCGGAGTATGAGCCGGATACCCCGGTTTATGTGTTTGCAAGCCACAAACACAGAGATCATTTTGACATGGATGTGCTCCACTGGGCAGAGCGTTACAGCAACATACATTATATTTTCTCAAAAGACTGCAGGATGTCACCTCATTTTCTGGAAAAACACGGGTTTGACCTGTCTGTCCGGGAATTGATCACATACGTTAGTCCGTGCGAAAAATATCAGGTGGATGACTTGGAGATTGAGACGCTGCGCTCCACGGACGCGGGAGTCGCCTTTTATGTGAAGACAAACGGGGCAAGTTTTTATCATGCCGGGGATCTCAACAACTGGAAATGGGATGGAGCAGGGGAACTTGTCAATGGCATTATGGATGTCAATTATAAGAACCAGATTAAAAAACTTGCAAAGAAAGACATCAACCTGGCATTTGTGCCGTTTGATCCAAAACTTGGGATGTATCAGTCACTTGGCATGGAATATTTTCTGGAGAACACGAATGCAGAGTATGTGTTTCCAATGCATATGTGGCAGGATTATTCCGGGATACAGCCTTTTATCAAAAGACTGAGCAATAAGGCGATGGCAGACCGGATCGTGCCGATCGTCCATGAGAATCAGGTGTTTGAGATCCGGGAAGAATAAAACACAGTATTTTTTGAAAGAAAAGACGACAGCTTTTAGAAGAAAAGATGTTGAATACTTGACGATAAACAAATAAGTGAGCTATAATATTTAAATTGTGAGCCGGCTTTCATTTTTGCAGTGCATAAGTGTCAGCCATAGCAGAAAGGCAGGTAGAAGAAATGGCATTTTTAGGATCATTTTTACAGTATGCAATTATTATGGTGATTTTGGCAGCGATCGCTCTGGCGGGATTTTTTGCAGGCAAAAAGCTGCGGGAAAACAAAGATGCAAAAGCAGCGGCGGAAGCTGATACGGCAGCAGAACACGAGGTTAAATAATTTGTAACTATATAGATAGTTTCTTAGAAGGAAACAGCTGGTAATTACAATTTTATTAAATAAAAAATGTACGGCAGAGAAGTGCCTGTACAAAAGATTTTGGAGGAACTTAGTCGTGAAGAAATTTTACGGTGAAAACGAATTACGAAGAATGTACCTTGAATTTTTCGAGAGCAAGGGACATCTTAAAATGAACAGCTTTTCATTGGTACCACACAATGATAACAGCTTATTACTGATCAATGCAGGTATGGCACCATTAAAGCCATATTTTACAGGACAGGAAATTCCACCTCGCAGAAGAGTGACAACCTGCCAGAAATGTATCCGTACCGGTGATATCGAGAACGTTGGTAAGACAGCAAGACATCTTACATTCTTTGAGATGCTTGGTAACTTCTCTTTCGGAGATTATTTTAAGCATGAAGCAATCGCATGGTCCTGGGAGTTTTTGACAAAGGTTCTCGGATTAGAGGAGGACAGACTGTATCCATCCATTTACGGTGAGGATGATGAAGCATTCGATATCTGGACAAAAGAAGTCGGAGTTCCGGCAGAGAGAATCACAAGATTTTACCGCGATCCGGAAACCGGAGAGTGTGATAACTTCTGGGAGCACGGAGCTGGCCCTTGCGGTCCATGTTCTGAGATTTACTATGACCGCGGAGAAAAATACGGCTGCGGCAAACCGGACTGTAAAGTAGGATGTGACTGTGACCGTTTCATGGAAGTATGGAACAACGTATTTACCCAGTTTGAGGGAGATGGAAAGGGTGGTTACACCGAACTTTCCCAGAAGAACATTGATACAGGTATGGGACTTGAGCGTCTTGCAGTTGTCATGCAGGATGTAGATTCCGTATTTGATATCGATACAATGAAAGCAATCCGTGACAGAGTATGTGAGCTGTCCGGCAAGAAATATGAAGTGGATGCAATGGATGATGTTTCGATCCGTCTGATCACAGACCATATCCGTTCCTCAACATTTATGGTCTCCGATGGTATTATGCCATCTAACGAAGGACGTGGCTATGTACTCCGCCGTATCATCCGCCGTGCTGCACGTCATGGAAGAATGCTTGGAATCGACGGCATTTTCATGGCAGAGCTTGCAAAGACTGTGATCAGCGAGAGCAAAGACGGTTATCCGGAATTAGAAGAAAAGAAAGATTTTATCTTAAAAGTACTTGCACAGGAAGAAGAGAAGTTTGCAAAGACGATCGATCAGGGTCTTGCAATCTTAGAAGAAATGGAAAAAGAGATGATCGCATCCGGTTCCAAAGTATTATCCGGAGACAATGCGTTCAAGCTTTATGATACTTATGGATTCCCAATGGATCTGACTTCCGAGATCTTAGAGGAAAAAGGCTTCACGATTGATGAAGACGGCTTCAAAAAGGCGATGGAAGTACAGCGTACAACAGCAAGAAAGAATCGTAAGACTACAAACTATATGGGAGCAGATGCGACTGTTTATGATGAGATCGATCCTTCCGTCACAACAGAGTTTGTCGGATATGATAAATTAGAGACAGCATCTACGGTGACAGTACTTACTTCTGAGACTGAGATTGTGGAAGCATTATCCGATGGTGAGATCGGAACAATCATCGTAGAGGAGACACCATTCTATGCTACCATGGGTGGACAGCAGGGAGATAAAGGTGTGATCTACACTGCTGATGGTACATTCAAAGTGGAAGATACCATCAAGTTATTAGGTGGAAAAGTGGGACATGTCGGCAAAATGACAAGCGGCATGATCAAGTCCGGTGATAAAGTTACATTATCAGTTGATGCAGATCTTCGTGGCAAGACATGTAAGAACCATTCTGCAACACACTTATTACAGAAAGCACTCCGTGAAGTATTAGGTACTCACGTAGAGCAGGCTGGTTCTTATCAGGATGCTGAGAGAACACGTTTTGACTTCAGCCATTTCCAGGCTATGACAGCAGAGGAGATCGCAAAAGTTGAAAAGATCGTAAATGATGAGATCGCTGCAGACCTTGAGGTGCGTACGGATGTCATGACCGTAGAAGAAGCGAAAAAGACAGGCGCTATGGCGTTATTCGGTGAGAAATATGGTGAGAAAGTACGTGTCGTATCCATGGGAGAATTTTCCAAGGAGTTCTGTGGTGGTACACATGTAAAACACACAGGCGAGATTGCTGCATTCAAGATCATTTCTGAGAGCGGTGTTGCTGCCGGTGTACGTCGTATTGAGGCGTTGACAGGTGATAATGTATTCGCATATTATAAGAATATCGAAGCTGAATTAGAGAGAGCTGCAAAAGCTGCAAAGACAACTCCGGCTGCTTTGGTTGAGAAGATCGAGCATATGATGGCTGAGATCAAGGCGTTAAATGCAGAGAATGAGTCCTTAAAGAGCAAAGCTGCCAAAGAGGCACTTGGCGATGTTATGGATCAGGTTGTAGAAGTAAAAGGTGTAAAACTTCTTGCAACAAGTGTTGCAGGGGTTGACATGAACGGCTTGAGAGACCTTGGTGACCAGCTCAAAGGAAAACTCGGAGAGGGCGTTGTAGTGCTTGCTTCTGAGGCAGACGGCAAAGTAAATCTTGTCGCTATGGCAACAGAGGAGGCAATGAAGAAAGGCGCTCATGCAGGAAACCTCATCAAAGCGATCGCAGGAAAAGTTGGCGGTGGCGGCGGCGGACGTCCAAACATGGCACAGGCCGGCGGTAAGAATCCGGCTGGAATCCCGGATGCGGTAGCCGAGGCTAAGGCAGCACTGGAAAATCAGATTAAATAATAATTTGATGAAAAAAATAGAATTGTCTGAATTTTTCTAAATATAAGAAAAACTATTGACGTGAACATTTTTTATGCTATAATAACTTATAGTGCAATGAAATTTACCCAAACAGTTGAATATGCACAATACGCAACTGGAGGGAGGTTAGGTGTGAGATAATGTCTAGTGTAATAGTAAAAGAGAACGAGACTTTAGATAGCGCTTTACGTAGATTTAAGAGAAACTGTGCTAAAGCAGGTATCCAGCAGGAGATTCGTAAAAGAGAACATTACGAGAAACCAAGCGTAAGACGTAAGAAAAAATCTGAAGCAGCAAGAAAAAGAAAATACAATTAATGTATGTAAAAGAAGCTATCGTGTATGCGGTAGCTTCTTTTTTTAGAAATTTTAGGTCAGTTTGTCAGGATCAGTTTTTTGTTGGATCGTTTTACCTGAAGTTTACAATTAGAAAACAAAAAAAATACAATTAATATCATAAATATCTTGACACTGAAATATGTGTATGATAGACTTTTTTTCGTGTGAAAAATAAAAATCGTTTTTTCATGCAAATGTATGACCACTCAGATTACTGAGGCAGCCTAACGGACAGGCGGGTCGGTTGCCGGTGTGGTGAGGAGACCACGTTATTGATTGAGTCAGAAGCTCAAATTTTATAAGTTGATTACTTTATAATCAGTGTGTAAGCACATCATCTTGTGAAACGGTCAATAAGAGTGACATATATTTGCAGTTGCGATGTAGACAAAGGCAGAAAGCAGAGAGCGGCAGGCAACGGATTCTTTGAAAAACGATATTTGGGATCGCATCGAGAGTAAAAAGGATTCCAATATGGAGAACGAAGGTCAACAGAGATGATTGCTCAGGCAGTTGTCTCTTTTTTATTACATAGGAAATTACTTCCTATGTAATAAAAACGCTCCGCGAGGATGCGACTGATGCGCAGAAGAATTATGCAAGCTAAAGCTTGCACGCATCAGCGCGCAAAGAGTTGCGAAGCAACTCTTTGTTCTGTGATCGAAAACATGATTTCTATTACATAAAATGTGAAAATGATTATCTTAAAATTATAAATTGCAATGGAGAAAGTTATGAACAGAGAAGATCAGAAAAGAGCTCCCATTTATGAAGCACTGGAAAAATTCAGGAAACAGCGTGTCGTACCATTCGATGTGCCGGGGCATAAGCGGGGCCGTGGCAATCCTGAATTAGTGGAATTATTAGGGGAAAAATGTGTAGGGATCGATGTGAATTCCATGAAGCCACTCGATAACCTCTGTCATCCGGTATCGGTTATAAGAGATGCGGAGGAACTTGCAGCAGATGCATTTCATGCAGAACATGCATTTCTGATGGTGGGAGGAACTACTTCTGCGGTGCAGAGCATGATTTTGTCAGTCTGTAAGAGAGGGGATAAAATTATCCTTCCGCGAAATGTACATAAAAGTGCCATCAATGCACTGGTGCTTTGCGGAGCAATTCCGGTTTATGTGAATCCGGAAGTGAATCCAAAACTCGGAATTTCTCTTGGAATGGAAGTGCCGTGCGTGGAGCAGGCGATCAAAGAGAACCCGGATGCAGTTGCAGTGCTTGTGAACAATCCGACTTATTATGGTATCTGTTCGGATATCCGTTCTATCGTAAAGCTTGCACATGCGCATGGCATGAAAGTGCTCGCAGACGAGGCACATGGAACACACTTGTATTTTGGAAAAAACCTTCCGGTTTCAGGCATGGAAGCCGGTGCTGATCTGGCAGCAATTTCCATGCATAAGTCCGGTGGAAGCCTGACGCAGAGCTCCATTCTGCTTGTAAACAAAGGTGTCAATGCAGATTATGTCAGACAGATCATCAATCTCACACAGACTACAAGCGCATCGTATCTTCTTCTGTCAAGCCTTGATATTTCAAGAAGAAACCTTGCGTTAAGAGGTGAGGAATCCTTTGCCAAAGTGTCCGAGATGGCAGAATATGCAAGAAATGAGATCAACAATATCGGTGGATATTATGCTTATGGGAAGGATCTGATCAACGGAACCAGCATCTACGATTATGATGTGACAAAGCTTTCTATCTACACGCTTGGTATCGGGCTGGCAGGGATCGAAGTGTATGATCTTCTTCGCGATGAATATGATATTCAGATCGAATTTGGGGATATCTGTAATATTTTGGCCTATATTTCCATTGGAGACCGGACACAGGATATTGAGCGCCTGGTGGGGGCGCTGGCAGATATCGCAAGACTGTATAAAAAAGACAGGGCAGGACTTTTATCCGGTGAATATATAGCACCGAAAGTCATCCGTTCACCACAGGAAGCTTTCTATGCGGAAAAGAAATCCCTTCAGATCCGTGAGACCAGCGGCTGTATTTCCGGTGAATTTGTCATGTGCTATCCGCCGGGAATCCCAATCCTGGCACCGGGTGAGATGATCACAGATGAAATCATCGAATATATCATTTATGCGAAGGAAAAAGGCTGCTCCATGCAGGGAACGGAAGATCCGGCAGTGGAACATCTGATGGTGCTGGTGTAAGAGATGAGTGATCCCGGAGAAAACGGTGGAAACCGGGACAGGGAAGGAGAAGCAGAAAAATGGAAATGTGGTTTTCGGAGCTTCACACATCGAATGTAAAGCTCTCAATGAGAATTGAAAAACAATTATTCAGCGGTAACAGTGACTGCCAGAGGATCGATGTTCTGGAATCGGTAGAATTTGGCAAGTTTCTGGCTTTGGATGGAGATATCCTTTTTTCCGAAAAGGATGAATTTATTTATGACGAGATGGTAACGCATGTGCCGATGGCAGTACATCCGGACGTGCGTCACGTGCTGATCATCGGTGGCGGTGATGGCGGTGTTGCAAAAGAACTGACACAGTATGATTCCATAGAAAAGATTGATGTTGTGGAGCCGGATGAGATGTTAGTGGAAGTCTGCCGGGAGCATTTTCCGGAGCTTGCCTGTGGTCTGGATGATCCGCGTGTGAATGTGTATTATCAGGATGGACTTCGTTTCCTGAGAAACAAAACGGAGGAGTATGATCTGATCATCAATGACGCAACCGATCCATTTGGGCATACTGAGGGACTTTTTACCAAGGAATTTTACGGAAGCTGCTATAAGGCGTTAAAAGAGGACGGAATCATGGTTTATCAGCATGGAAGTCCATTTTATGATGAGGATAAGGAAGAGTGCATGAAGATGCACCGCAAGGCATTCCGGGCATTTCCGGTAAGCCGCGTATATCAGGCACATATACCGACCTGTTCGTCCGGCTACTGGCTGTTTGGATTTGCTTCCAAAAAATATCACCCACTCAACAATCTGCGCGTGAAAGAGTGGAAAAAATTACATATCAAAACAAGATATTACACAACGAATCTTCACCGGGGAGCCTTCATGCTTCCGAAATATTTAGAAGACATGCTAGAGGACGAGGAAGACAGGTAGAAAAATATATTAAGTAAATAATGACATGGATAATTGAGAAACTCATAAAAATCCAAATTGAAAGAAGAGTAGGAGGAGGTTCGCAATTATCTAAAAAACAATAACATGAAAAAGGAGAAATAAAAATGAGCAGAGTAATGATTATCGGATGTGGAGGCGTAGCTTCCGTAGCAATTGCAAAATGTTGCCAGAACAGTGATGTTTTCACTGAGATTATGATCGCAAGCAGAACAAAGTCCAAATGTGATGCAATGAAAGAAAAATTACAGCCAACAACAAAAACAGTCATCACAACCGCACAGGTAGATGCTGACAACACAGAGGAGCTGATCGCACTAATCAAAGAATACAAACCGGATGCAGTATTAAACGTTGCACTCCCATATCAGGATCTGACCATCATGGATGCCTGCCTTGCAACAGGAGTGGATTACATTGACACTGCCAACTATGAAGCAGAGAATACGGATGATCCGGAGTGGAGAAAGATCTATGAGGAGCGTTGCAGAAAAGAGGGATTCACTGCATATTTCGATTACTCCTGGCAGTGGGCTTACAAGAAAAAATTTGAAGATGCAGGTATTACAGCAATCCTCGGAAGCGGATTTGATCCGGGTGTGACAAGTGTTTATTCCGCATACGCATTAAAACATTATTTTGATGAGATCCACTACATTGATATTTTAGACTGCAATGGCGGTGATCACGGTTATCCATTTGCAACCAACTTCAATCCTGAGATCAACTTAAGAGAAGTATCTGCGATGGGTTCTTACTGGGAAGATGGTCACTGGGTCGAAGTAGAGCCAATGTCTATTAAGCGTGAATATGATTTTCCGGAAGTAGGAGAAAAAGATATGTACCTGCTTCATCATGAAGAGATCGAATCACTTGCAAAAAATATTCCGGGAATCAAGAGAATCCGTTTCTTCATGACATTCGGACAGAGTTATTTAACACACATGAAATGTCTGGAAAATGTTGGAATGCTTTCCACAACACCGATTAACTTTGAAGGAAAAGAGATTGTGCCGATCCAGTTCTTAAAAGCATTATTGCCAGATCCTGCAAGCCTTGGACCAAGAACGGTAGGAAAAACAAACATCGGATGTATTTTCAAAGGTGTAAAAGATGGAAAAGAAAAGACCATCTACATTTACAATGTATGCGATCATCAGGAGTGCTACAAAGAGGTTGGTTCTCAGGCAATCTCCTACACAACAGGAGTTCCGGCTATGATCGGAACGATGATGGTAGTAGAGGGACTCTGGAAAAAACCTGGTGTATTCAATGTAGAGGAGTTTGATCCAGATCCATATATGGAAGCACTGAATAAATGGGGACTTCCTTGGGTAGTCTGCGAGAATCCGCAGGAAGTTGAGTAAGAATTTGAAGAAAACGAAGATACAATGCAGTTGATATAAGTAGGCTGTGTTTGCAAAATTGTTCTGACAGAATGTAAAATGTCGGAAAGCAATGACAGAAAAAGGAATGAACAGACAGAATGAGAATTGAAGAATTAAAAACACCGTGCTATGTCATAGATGAAAAACAGTTGAAAAAAAATCTTTCCATTCTCCAGAAAGTGGAAAAGGATACCGGATGCAAAATCCTTCTTGCACAGAAAGCCTTTTCCTGCTTTTACGAATATCCGCTGATCGGTCAGTATCTCAGCGGAACAACGGCAAGCGGACTTTTTGAGGCTCGTCTTGGAAAAGAGGAAATGGGAAAAGAAAACCACGTATTTGCTCCGGCATATAAAGAAGAGGACGTGAAGGAACTGGTAAAAATCTGCGATCACATGGTTTTTAATTCTTTTTCCCAGCTGGAAAAATACAAAACGCTCTGTAAAGAGACCAGCGTGGGAATCCGTATTAACCCGGAGTGTTCCACACAGGGGGATCATGCAATCTATGATCCATGTGCAAAGGGTTCGCGTCTTGGTGTGACAATTGCACATTTTAAAGAGCAGTTTACGGATGAGATGTATGATTATGTGGATGGATTGCATTTTCACACGCTCTGTGAGCAGAATGCGGATGATCTTGCAAAAACCTTAGAGGCGGTAGAAGAAAAATTCGGCAGTTATCTTTACAAAATGAAATGGCTGAATTTTGGCGGCGGACACCATATTACAAGAGCAGATTATGACATCGAACTGTTAGAAAAATGCATTCTGCACATGAAGGAAAAATATGATCTTGACATTTATTTAGAACCGGGCGAAGCGATTGCATTGAATGCCGGATATCTTGCCACAACCGTTATGGATGTGGTAGATAACGATATACAGACGTTGATTCTGGACGCATCCGCAGCATGCCATATGCCGGATGTGCTGGAAATGCCGTATCGTCCACCGCTTCGCAGTTCGGGAATGCCGGAAGAAAAGAAGCATACTTACCGGTTATCTTCCTATACCTGCCTGGCGGGAGACATTATTGGAGATTATTCTTTTGATGAAGAGAAAAAAGTGGATGACAGACTGTATTTTGAGGATATGGCGATTTACTCCATGGTAAAAAACAATACATTTAACGGAATCCCACTGCCGGATATTGCAGTGATGGACGAGAGTGGTGAATGTAAAGTGATCCGCAGCTTTTCTTATGATGATTTTAAAGGAAGACTGTCATGAGAAAGTCCGGCAGGACGAAAGAACATGTGACAGGATGAGACAAATTTGCTATCACTCGCTACCTAAAGAGGTGGGAGTCTTCTCGACTGAGATAAAAGATCCATGGAAAGACAACACGGAAAAAGGCAGGAAAACAGAAGTATGAAGATAGAAAACAGAACTCCTCATCAGGATGGATTTTATATGCCGGGGGAATTTGAACCGCAGGATGGTGTGATCTTAATCTGGCCGAAACGTCCGGGTTCGTGGCCATATGAGGCAAAAAAAGCCAGAAAAGTATTTGCAGAGATTGCCAATAAGCTGGCAGAGACAGAAAAAGTATATATGCTGACAGAACCGGAAACGGAAGCAGCGGCAAGAGAGCTGCTGTGTGAGAATGTAGAAATTTTAACAATTCCGACAGACGATGCATGGGCAAGGGATGTCGGACCAACCTTTGTGACGGATGGAAAAGAAGTCCGTGGAATCAACTGGAGCTTTAATGCCTGGGGCGGAACCTATGATGGCCTTTATCAGGACTGGCAAAAGGATGATAAGGTTGCAGAAGAATTTTGTAAACAGACTGGTTATGACTATTATGATGCGGCTCCTTTTGTGCTGGAAGGCGGTTCTATCCATGCAGACGGACAGGGAACGGTGATCGCAACGGAAGCCTGTCTGCTCAGTAAGGGAAGAAATCCGGAACTTACGAAAGAGCAGATCGAAGCAAAATTGCAGGAATATCTTGGTGCCAAGAAGATCATCTGGCTTCCAAACGGAATCTATCAGGATGAAACAAATGAACATGTAGACAATGTCTGTGCATTTATAAAACCGGGTGAGGTTGTCCTTGCATGGACAGATGATGTGAGTGATCAGCAGTACGCACTTTCAGCAGAAGATCTTAAGGTTCTTGAACAGGAGACAGACGCCAAAGGAAGGAAGTTCCGTGTGCATAAAATGCCAATCCCGAAGAAACCTGTCTGTATTACAGAAAAAGAGCTGGCAGGTTACGTGTTTGAAGAGGGCGAGGATACAAGAGAAGCCGGAGAACGGTTAGCGGCAAGCTATGTGAATTTTTATATTGGAAATAAAGTTGTCCTTGTGCCGCAGTTTGGAGACGAGCATGATGTTCTGGCAACAGATTTATTGCAGAAGCTGTTCCCGGAGCGTGAGATCGTGCCAGTCTTTGCAAGGGAGATCATCATTGGCGGTGGCAATATCCACTGCATCACACAGCAGATACCGGTGCGCAGATGACGGATAGCAGGAAATCATATAAAGTATCGTTGCAAGACAGATGGAAAGATAAAAATGCCGGATTTCAGAACAAACAGGAATAGAACGAAAAAGCATGGAAAATATTAAGAAGCGGGAGACAGCATATTATGAGCAGAAAACGTAACGTCACAGTAGCCGCAGTTCAGATGAAATGCAGCACACATGTGGAAGAAAATATCGCAAAGGCAGATGCACTTGTCCGGGAAGCGGCAGAAAAAGGAGCACAGATCATCCTTTTGCCGGAGCTTTTTGAAAGACAGTATTTTTGTCAGGAACGCAGATATGAATACTATGAATTTGCAAAAAAAGTGAATGAAAATGATGCGGTAAAACATTTTTCTGCACTGGCAAAGGAATTGTCTGTTGTGATCCCGGTCAGCTTTTATGAAAAGGATGTGAACCGCCTGTTCAATACTGTTGCAGTGATCGATGCAGACGGAAGCAATCTTGGCATATACCGCAAGACACATATCCCGGATGACCATTATTATCAGGAAAAATTTTACTTTGTTCCGGGAGATACCGGATTTCAAGTGTTTGATACAGCGTATGGAAAAATCGGTGTCGGCATCTGCTGGGATCAGTGGTTTCCGGAGATAGCAAGAGCCATGGCGGTCAAAGGAGCAGAGCTGCTCTTTTACCCGACCGCAATCGGCAGTGAACCAATCTTAGAGTGTGACAGCATGCCGCACTGGAGAAGGGCGATGCAGGGACATGCAGCAGCAAACCTCATGCCGGTGATCGCAGCAAACCGTATCGGAACAGAAGAAGTAGTTCCATGTGAGGAAAACGGCGGACAGAGATCAGCACTCACATTTTACGGCTCTTCTTTTATCACAGACCAGACCGGAGAACTTGTGGCAGAGGCAGATCGCAAGACGGAACAGGTGATACTTGCAACGTTCGACTTAAATGAAATGCAGGAGAACCGTCTTTCATGGGGAATCTTCCGGGACAGAAGACCGGAGTGCTACGGGGATATCTGTAAATAAGCAAAAGGACGCATGAAAATACCCTCTTTACTGGACAAACCAGTAAGGAGGGTATTTTATGCGTCCCTTTGCTTATTGTGGATACAAGAGTGGTTATACTCCATAAAAAAGTGCCTTTAGTATCTTTTAGTAGCCAAGTTCCTCTCCAATTAAAATAACTTTAATCCTTCCCTGAATACCGCTTCGTCTTGTGATCACGACCTGATTGCAGATACAGTCAGGAGAGAGGCAGTCGGCACAGACTCCGGTGACAGCACATGGTGTCTGCTTGTTCAGACGTACGCAGTTCATAGGAGTTGCGGTTAAGTGGACACGGTCAACAGCTTCTGCAACGTCCTTTGCAACCTTGTTCATTCCGGCAAGAATAATGACATTTTCAGGACCATAGATCAAAGCAGCGACCCGGTTTCCATTACCATCGATATTGACTAATTCTCCATCAATTGTCATGGCGTTGGTGCTCATGAAATAGTAGTCAGCCATCAGTGCGTCGTGGAATATTTTTCTGGAATCTTCCGGCGTCTTACAGACAGCCCGGTCTAAAAACTCAATATCGGCTGAACGCAGTGCATCCATCATGCCGGTTTCCTCTAGTGTCATGGAGCCGCCGTGAGCCACGACTGCACCGGATGGCAGGAAAGAAAGTGCTTTCTCTACGGCTTCTTTTGCGGTCGGGCAGTAGTATGCTTCCATTCTTCTTTTTTCAAAATTTTTGATCATGGTATTGGCGAGTGTTTCGTAATATTTTTCTTTTGGTGTCATAAATTCTCCTTATAGTTTTTGTTTTTATTATAAGCCCATTTTTTATTTATGCAAGAAATTCAAAAATAATAAACAAAATATGCTAATTTATTATAAAATGTGCTAACACAAATTTGGCTGTGTGCGTAAACTGAATAACATATGTGCATGCAGCATATAGAATTATTTGGAGGAGAATGAGATGGAACAAAAGGAAAAAAAGGAAAAGAAAAAAGCATGGAAAAAAGCAAAGCATAAAGCGTGCCGTCCATGGAAAGGATTATCCGTTTTTACAGGAATTGTCACTGTACTGGCGCTGGTCGTTACCATGATTTTCAGTATGTTTGATAACACAATTTCCGTTTTTATAGGAGGAACTTTCTGGGAACTGAAGAATAAGAATGAAGATGCACAGTATTTTAAAAGTACATTCGATTCAAAAGAGGAAAAAGACAAGTACGAAGACTGGCTTTGTGAGCAGGTAGAGGCGGAAGGTGCAACTTTACTGATGAATAAAAATAATGCACTTCCATTGGAAAAAGGTTCAAAAGTCAGCACATTTTCTTCAAATGCAGTTAATTTAGTTTATGGTGGAACTGGTTCGGGAAGTATTGATGTCAGCACGGCAGCTAATTTAAAATCATCATTTACAGAAGCTGGGTTTGAGGTAAATGAAACTTTATGGAATTTCTACTTGGAAGGAGCGGGCAGTGAGTATGTGCGTACCGATGGGGGGATGTTTTCGAATGAGGCAACTTCTGTTGGAGAAGTACCTTGGGATGTTTACACAGATGAAGTAAAGCAGTCAGTAGCACAGTATGGTGATGCAGCTATTGTCACCTTCTCACGTGTTGGTGGTGAAGGTGCCGATCTGGAGTTTAGAAAATACAATTATCTGGAACTGAGTCAGGAAGAAAAAGATTTACTAGCGAATCTTGCAGTTATGAAGCAAGATGGCACAGTTAACAAAATCATAGTATTGATTAACGCCGCTAATACACTACAGTTAGATTTTCTGCAAAATCCAGAATATGATATAGATGCCTGCATGTGGATCGGTGACGTTGGTGAAACGGGTATTAATGCAGTTGCGGATATTTTGGCAGGAGATGTTACTCCATCCGGACGATTGGCAGATACTTATTGCTATAATGTATTTTCTTCTCCGGCAATGGTAAATTTTGGAACAACTGTTTATGCTGATGCCGAGACATATGATTTAGATGAGAACAGTATGAATTACATCGTTTATCAGGAAGGCATTTATGTAGGATACCGTTATTATGAGACACGCTATGAAGATTATGCAATGGGAACTGGAAATGCAGGCGATTTTTCATATGCATCTGACGTAGCATATCCATTTGGATACGGTCTTAGTTATACAGATTTTGAATACAGCAATATGTCTGCAAATTATAATGCATCTACAGATATGTATGAGGTAACAGTTACGGTAACGAATACAGGAGATACTTACTCTGGAAAGGAAACGGTACAGATTTATTCACAGTCTCCGTATACAGAATATGATAAAAAGAATGGAGTAGAGAAGGCATCTGTTACTCTATGCGGATTTGGAAAAACAGATGTGTTAGCACCGGGACAGTCAGAAACTCTTAAAATTGATGTCGAAAAAAGAGATTTGGCTTCCTATGATGCATATGGAGCAAAAACATATATTTTAGATGACGGAGATTACTATTTGATTGCAGCGAAGAATGCACATGACGCTGTAAATAATGTTTTGGCTGCAAAAGGATATACTCCTGATACAACAGAAAACCGCATGGACAGCGCTGGTAATGCAGAACTCACATATAAGTGGACACAGGAGACATTTGATAATACAACTTATGCAGTTTCAGCAACAACAGGTTATGAGATCACAAACCAGTTTGAACATGCAGATATTAATCTTTATGATGGATTAGAAGAAACAATAACCTATTTAAGCCGTAATGATTGGGAGGGGACTTATCCGACAGAAATTCCAACACTAACGGCAAATGAAAAATTAGCAGCAGATCTTGCAATCCCACAGTATGATGCAGGCGAGTATGATACAATGGAAATGCCGACAATGGGAGCAGACAATGGTCTTGTTCTTTATGATATGATGGGAGTAGATTATGATGATCCAAAATGGAATCTGTTATTAGATCAGATTACATTTAAAGAAATGGATAAACAGATTGGAGATGCTTTCCATTGGACAATGCCGATTGAATCAATTGAAGCTATGGGAAGCAGGGATGAAAATGGACCGCAGGGGTTGACTGCTTCTCTGATGAAGGGTCAGGTGATTGACGCAATCGGATTTACGTCAGAAGATATCATGGCAGCTACGTTTAACCGCGAAATTATGAGTGAGGTAGGACGTTGCATTGGTGAGGATTGTCTGGCAGCAGGCGTATCTTCTCTTTATGGACCGGGTAACAATATCCACAGAACTCCATTTTCAGGAAGAAATTTCGAGTATTACAGCGAAGATGGATATTTATCAGGAGAAATCAGTGCGGTTGAAGTTGCCGGAATTGAAAAATTTGGCGTAGATGTATTGATGAAACATTTTGCATTGAATGATTGCGAGGAAAATCGTCTGGGACTTGCAACCTGGGCAAACGAACAGTCTATCCGTGAAATTTATTTAAAGGCATTCCAGGCTCCGGTAGAAGATTATGATGCCAATGGTGTAATGACAGCATATGCACGTTTAGGCACAATCTGGGCAGGTGGAAACTACAATCTTATTACCAATGTGCTCTGCAATGAATGGGGATGTACAGGACGCATTATTACAGATAACTGTGTTCCGGCATACATGAACTATGTGGACTGTATTATGGCAGGTGGAACATTTATGGATGCGATGATGACAAAATCAGCACATGGTTATGAAAATGATCCTGTCATTGTGAATGCAATGAGAGAGGCAGTGCATAAAAATCTTTATTGTATTGTAAATTCAAATGCAATGAATGGAGTGGGAGAAGATACTAAAGTTGTAATGCATGATCCATATCCGGTCACATATGCAAAAATAATTACAGGTATATCTGCAATTTTATTTGTTGCATGTATGGTTATGTATTTTATAAAGAAACATAAGTTTGTAAAAGAAAACGGAAAGAAAAAAGACATCATTTAGTCTTTGGCATTAAGTTTGCTGATGAAAGAGTTTGAACTGGAGTTATAGTTCAAACTCTTTCGTTCTAGAAAGAAGCTGAAATACTGCGGTAGTCACTTGGACTGCAATTGTAACATTGCTTAAACAATCGTGAAAAATAGTTCGAGTCCAAAAATCCGGTCTGTAAAGCAATCTGGTGAACAGGAAGATTTGTTTCCTGCAGCAAAGCTGCTGCCAGTTGAAGCTTCACTTTCCGATGGTATTGTTTAATGGTAAAGCCTGTTTCTTTGCGGAACTCTTTTTCAAGTAAATGAATTGGTTTCTTGAAAATGTCGGACAGCTCATCTGGTTTTAATTCATCACTTCCGTTTAGTGACAGGTAGTTTGCGATTTTTTGTACAAATGTAGAGTAATGATTCGTAGAATTGTTTTTTACTGCATTGCAGAAGTTATAAAGCATGGAGCGGTTGATTGTACGAACAGAGTCGGTATTTTCTGCACACAGAATATCATGTATGGATTTGGTATAAATCTGTTCGGCTTCCAGTGGGGGAAGTCCGCCTTTGATAGCTGCGAAATAAAATAAACTGCCAACGCGTGCAGCTGTAATGGTTTCATTCAGTAAATCATCATGAGAATATTGATGAGGAATCTGGTATGATAACGCAGTTTTTAATACTTCCATGCATTTTGTATAATCACCTTCAGATACATATTTTGCAATCGCAAGGCTTTCTTTATAGCGGTAAAACATTTTTTCATGTTCAGCAAAAGCTAATAATTTATTACATTCTGAATAGATATTGTTTTCAGCAGGTACATACAAAAGTAATATTTTTTGATATTCTTCCGGAATGTCAAAAGAATAAAAAAGCAATTGCAGTAACGCTTCTTTTTTGTCAGTAGGCAGCACAGGAAGACTGCTTGCAAAGAAATGGTATAAAGCGGGAGTAATGGTCAGACCAGCATTCAGAAGACGGTTTTCAATCTCATCTGCGGATAAAAAGTTAGAGGAAAACGGACCGGCTACGATATAGTTATCTTTATCGATAGGAATATACATAATTTCCAATCCGAGGCTATATTGTAAATGTACAAGCTGCCGTTGTGAAAGTTCTTTTTTTATATTTAAACTGTTAAAACGGTTATACAAATAAGAAACTAACACGGAAGGGGCAGCCTCCAGATAGTCGTCCATTTTATTGTTTTTATAAGGTGTTACAATCCGCAAATCAACTCCTGCCAGATTTTTAAAGTTTTGCAGAAGAAAAGAGAGAGTTTCGTATGTTTTCATTTGTGCCTCCCAAAATAGAATATTAACAATAGACAGTATACTATAAAAGCAAATTTCAAAAAAGAATAAAATAGGATGGAGTTAAGAAAATATAGAAATTAACAAAACTGAAACAAATAATAAATAAAATGAAAATAAAACAATGATAGCCTGATGCTAAAAGACTGATAACGGATAAACAAACTGACGGGAGCATTTTGGTATGCTATGATATATTTGATAGAAAAAGACATTGACCAGAAAGGAACAGAAAAATGATACATATTCTTGTAGTGGATGATGATAAAAATATAAACCAGACGGTATGCACCTATTTAAATGACTGTGGATTTGAGACAAAAGGTGTTTTGAGTGCGAACGAAGCCTATGACGAGATGTATAACAATCTCTACGAGCTGATCATTTCCGACATTATGATGCCGGAGATCGACGGATTTGAATTTGCGGAGACAGTGCGTCAGGTCAATAAACAGATCCCGATCCTTTTCATGTCGGCTAAGGACGATCTTCCTTCCAAACGGAAAGGATTTTTAGTTGGAATTGATGATTATATGGTAAAACCGGTGGAGTTGGCAGAACTTGAGATGCGCGTGCGGGCACTGCTCCGGAGAAGTAATATCGAGATGGAGCGGAAACTTATTGTCGGAAATCTGGAGATGGATGCGGACGGCATGACTGCAACGATAGATGGGGAGGAGATACCGGTCACAACACGCGAATTCAATATTTTATATAAACTGTTGTCTTACCCGAAAAAAACATTTACAAGGGGACAGCTTATGGATGAGTTCTGGGGGCTTGATTCGGGAACGAGCCTGCGCGCTGTGGATGTCTATGTGACAAAGCTCCGTGACAAGTTTTCCACCTGCGATGGATTTGAAATCAAAACTGTGCGCGGACTTGGATACAAAGCGGTATTGCTATAGAAAGGGACTGCCTGAAACTATGAACAAATTGAATCATACCAACACAATCAAAAATGACCGTTTTCCATCTTCCCTGTTTTTGGTGTATTTTCTCGTATTGCTGTTAATGTCCGGCATTCATACAGGAATTATCGTAGGTATGAATGCACTGGGGTGGAATAAAATCATACAGGTGATTTTACCGCTTGGCTACTGGACTGTTGTGGCAGTCGGATTGACACTTTTTACGAAAAATGTGATCCGGAAAAGCTACGAAAAGCCGATGCATGACCTGGCAGATGCAACCAAAAAAGTGGCAGCTGGCGATTTTTCAGTGTATGTTCCGACACTTCACACCGCTGACCGGCTGGATTATCTGGATGTCATGATTATTGATTTTAATAAAATGGTGGAGGAACTCGGCAGCATTGAGACGTTGAAAACAGACTTTTTCTCCAATGTTTCCCATGAGATCAAGACGCCGCTTGCAATTATCCAGAACAATGCGGAGCTGCTCTGTATGGAAAAGAAGCCGGAGAAACAAAAAGAATATGCCGAAGTGATCTTTCAGACTACAAAGCGTCTGTCGGAACTTATCAGTAATATTTTAAAACTGAACAAGCTTGAAAAACAGGCGATCACGCCGGTAGCAGAAGAGTACGATCTGTGTGGACAGCTTGCGGAATGTGCCGTGAATTATGAGCCGGTGTGGGAGAAAAAAGATATTGGATTTGATGCAGATATGGAAGATTCTGTAAAGATCACGGCAGACGCTGCGTTGATGGAGTTAGTCTGGAATAACCTTTTTTCCAATGCAGTGAAGTTCACAGAACCGGGAGGAACGATAAAGCTGACTGAGCAGTCGGATGATTCTGAAATCCGTGTGTCGGTGGAGGATAACGGCTGCGGAATGACGGAAGAGACAAGGAAACATATTTTTGAAAAATTTTATCAGGGGGATACGTCCCACGCAATGGCTGGAAATGGACTTGGACTGGCGCTTGCCCTGCGTGTTTTGCAGTTAAATGATTATAAAATCGAAGTGGAAAGCGAACCGGGACGCGGCAGTAAGTTTACGGTGATCATTCCGAAAAGGTAGAATATTGGATAACAGACAGAAAGCGAATTTCTGGGAAAGCGTAGAAAAATGAGTGAGTTTGAGAGTTTTGATTATACGAAAGTGACGGTTGCCGAGAATCAGATGTCACAGTATATGGATGGTTACGAGCATTTTGGATGGAGAGTGGATTCCAATGTACCCATAGAAAAAGGAATGGGAAAAGTAACAATCCATTTAAAGCGGAGCAGGGCAGTTTTAAATAAAATGGAACTGACACGGTTACAGAGACATTTTGAGGCGTGCATGAGTGAGATTGCGGCGCTCGAAAATTCCACAGAATCTTTTGCAATGATCGCGGCACTGACCAGTGGGATTTCAGGCTGTGCATTTATGGCGGGTTCGGTATTCGCTGTGACGGCTGCAAAACCGATCATCTGGCTGATGATTTTGCTTGCAATCCCGGGATTTTTTCTGTGGGGAATCGCATATCCTCTTTATAAAAATGTGAAAAAGCGGAGAGAAGAGAAAGTGAAGCCTCTCATTGAGGCAAAGCTTGATGAGGCGGAAAAAGTGTGCGAGAAAGGGCATGCACTGCTGTAACTGCAACTTATGCCACCACACAGCCGACTTATGCCAGAAATCTCCATTTTCCAAAAAAAATGATAAGTTTATCTCACAGCAATCCATTACGGATGAAAAGAGAAAACGAATTTTTGGAGGAAAAAAAGATGATGAAGAAAAAAGTATTGGCAATGATGTGTGTAGCAGCAATGGCAATCGGCATGACAGCATGTGGCGGGGAGAAAGCAGCAGAGACTCCGGCACAGTCAGAAAGTTCCCAGACACAGGAGACAGAAACACAGGCTGCAGCGACAGAAAGCGAAGAAGAGACAGCAGAAGGAGCAGTCTTAACAACAGATTTACTTTTTAATGATGCAGATGAATTTGTAAATTATGTACCATTTGCACCAATTGGAAATTCTTATGCCGAGGCAATGATGCAGGTGACAGGATATACATATACCTTTATTCCGGATGGCGATACGTATACATTAGAACTTGTATATGAGTGTGGAACACCGGGTGAAGATACCACAATGTACATGAAGAGAGATTATACATTTACCGGAACATGCACAGCAGATGGAGACGTATATACGTTAGACACACCAGAGCATTTCACAATGACACAGGAGACGGCAGGTCAGTTCGCTGCAACAAGCGGTGAAGGTGGAGCTGATTTCTGGGGACCAAACGGACTTACAATTGATGAGACCTACACAAACGATGACAACTACAACGGATTGACTGCAGATGATATTCTTGCAGCATTCCAGCCTTGCAAAGCAATCGTAAACGGAGATGCTTTAAGCTTTGAGGAAGTAGAGGGCGCAGAGGATGGTGAAACAACAGAAGCTGTAGAAACAACAGAAGCAGAATAAGCGCGGAGGGTTCTTATGAAAAAGCCAAAATATCGTTTGTTTACGATTTTATCTGTGGTATTCCTCATCCTTGGAATCTTAATGACAACGGTTGGAGGACATTTCAGTACGGTGCTTACGGTTGCAATGGAAGGCTCTACGACAGATAAAGAGACAGCAGAAATGACATATGCAGACGGATTGGCAATGAATGTGGAACTTGAGGAAGAAGGTCTGGTCTTATTGAAAAATGAGAACCAGACACTTCCTTTATCTGCAGGAAAAGTCAATGTGTTTGGAGAACATGCTTCCAACATGGTCTACAACGGTTCCGGTTCTTCCGCAGGAAATGCGAACGGCGCTGTGACCATCAAAGAAGGGTTGGAGGAAGCAGGACTGGAAGTGAATAATGACCTCTGGTCTTATATCGAGAAAAATACAACTGCCAATAATGACACTTCCGTTCATGAAGGGAACGAAGTAGATATTTCCGGTTATCCAATCAACGAAATGTCAGTAGACCTGTATACCGGAGATTACAGTTTTGAAAAATTAAAGGAATACTCCGAGAATGCGATCGTAGTCATTGGACGTGTCGGCGGGGAAGGACAGGATCTTCCGCGTATCGGATTTGGAGAAGATGGCACAGAGAGCTATCTGGAACTGAATGAGAACGAGAAGAATCTCTTAAAAACATTAAAGGAAAAGGGTTTTAAGACAACTGTTCTTATCAATTCCTCTTATGCGATGGAGCTTGGCTTTATTGATCAGGCAGAATATGGAGTAGAGGCAGCTGTCTGGATCGGAGGTCCTGGAATCGCAGGTGCAACCGCAGTGGGCGAGGCACTTACCGGGAAAATCAATCCTTCAGGCAGACTGGTAGATACTTATGCATATGATCTGACTACCCAGTCTACGCATTATACATCTGATTATAATTATTACTATTCAGCTGAGGATGCAGCCAAGATTTATGGCGGATTTTCCAATTATTCTGAAGGAATTTATATAGGATATCGCTGGTATGAGACTGCAGATGCAGAAGGTTACTGGAATAATATTTCCAATGAGTACGGAAATGGCTATGATGGTGTGGTGCAGTATCCATTTGGATATGGAATGTCTTATACTACATTTGCACAGAAAATTACTTCTGCAGAGGAAAAAGACGGAGTTGTGAACTTTGAAGTGGAAGTGACGAACACCGGAGACACTTATGCAGGAAAGGATGTAATCCAGCTATACTGTGAGACACCTTATACACCGGGTGGCACAGAGAAGAGTAAAGTGGTGCTCTGTGCATTTGAAAAGACTGCATTGTTACAGCCGGGTGAAACCGGAACTTACAGTTTAAGCGTTGCATTAGAGGACGTTGCTTCCTATGACGAGACAGCAGCAAACGGAAATGGTGCATACGTTCTGGATGCAGGTGATTATGCATTTTATCTGAGTGAGAATGCACACAGCTGGTCAGTGATTGACACACAGGATGCAGAAAAATATTTTGTATATGCATTAGACAGCCAGATTGTTTATGATGAGAATTGCAAGCGTTCCTCTGACAAGGTAGTGGCTTCTAACCAGTTCCCAGATGCAGAAAACGACATTCCACAGCTTTCCCGTGCAAATGGATTTGCAAATGCAAAAGAGACTATTTTCAGTGAAATTGAGGATATTGCACTGAAAAAAACAGATTCAATGTACGATCTGCTTATCAATAAATCGTCCGAAGCAGGGGAGTATCAGGGAGAACTCTTAGATAATACAACAGGAGCAGACAAAAAGTATACCATGGATGATATGGCAGGTGTCCCATATGATGATGAAAAATGGAATGAGTTCGTAAGTCAGATGTCAGTAGAAGATATGATAACACTGATTGGAACCGGTGGATGGTCAACAGCAGCAATTGAAAGTATCGGAAAAGCAAAAACGACTGACATTGACGGACCGTTTGGTCTGTCCAATTTTGTACAGAATGAGTTTGGTAACAGTGAAAGTGTCTGTGTTTCCTATTGCAGTGAGGTTGTTGTCGCATCTACATGGAATAAAGAGCTTGTAAATCGGTATGGACAGACGGTTGGCAATGAAGGAAATGCAACTGGAGTGTCAGGATGGTATGCACCGGGAGCAAATCTGCATCGTTCATCCTTCAGTGGACGAAATCCGGAATACTATTCGGAAGACAGTTACTTATCAGGTGTGATGTGTTCCAATATGGTTGAGGGAGCATTGTCCAGAGGACTATATGTCTATGTAAAACACTTTGCATTCAATGATCAGGAGGCAAACCGTACGAATAAAGAAAATTGCTGGATGAGTGAGCAGACTGCCCGTGAGATCTACTTAAAACCGTTTGAGATGGCAGTCAAGGATGGTGGGGCGACCGGACTGATGGCTTCCTATATGTGGTTTGAAGGAAAATGGTGTGGCGGTAATTATAATTTAATGACCAATGTTGTACGGAAAGAGTGGGGATTTACAGGAATGGTTGTCACAGACAATTATTGCGGAACATGGATGAATCCAACAAAAGCAATTATGGCAGGAACAGATCTGATTTTAAGTAATGCTTCAAGAGAGGTAGATGCATCTGTTGCATCAACAGATGAGGGAATCAGTGCCATGAAGGCTGCCTGCAAAAATATTCTATATACAATTTCTGATGCAGCCGGTAAACGTGAGATTGTAGCACGTGCAGGATTTGACTGGTGGAGGCTGACTTATATCAGTACACAGATTATCTTTTATGGATGTGCAGTATTGCTTGCAATCATTGCATACATTAAATACCGGAAATGGTTAAAAAACGCTATAACGGTTGAGGTAGAAGAAAACAAATAAATAAGTTACAATAAAGGCATAGAAAATTCTATGTCTTTATTGCGTTGGGGAAAGGTATAAAGAAACGATGAAATTTGCCATTATAGATGACGAAAAGAAAGCAACCGATCTGATCGAAACATATATAACAGAGTTTGTAACAGAAAATCATTTTGAGATTCAGACCAGAGTGTTTAACAATCCTGTAGAATTTCTGGAGTCCTACACAAAAGACTACGATCTTGTCTTTTTAGATGTGGAAATGCCAGGATTAAATGGAATCGAGACTGCAAAAGAACTAAGGCACATGGATAGTAATGTTGTCATTATGTTTATTACAAACATGGCACAGTATGCAATCCATGGATATGAGGTGGAAGCAGTGGATTATGTGTTAAAGCCGTTAAGTTATGCAGATTTTGCAATGAAAGTGCAGAAAGCTCTACGTTATATTGCAAGAAATGAAGATGCAAACGTGAAATTATGTACAAAAGATGGAATGATACATCTTTCGGTTTCAGATATTTATTATATAGAGGTAAGAAGTCATTATCTCATTTACCATACGACAAGAGAGGAATATATGGTAAGAGGAGTGATGAAAGAGACGGAGGAGCAGTTTGCAAAATATCATTTTGCAAGATGCAGTCATGGTTATCTGATCAATCTGAAATATGTGCAGTCCGTCAACGGAAATATCGTGACAGTTGCGGGCGAGGAGATTACCTTAAGTCGAAGTAAGAAAAATGATTTTATGGAAGCTTTTGCACGTTATATTGGAGGTATGCTGTCATGAGTGGACTGGACATTTTTGAAGAATTAAGATATATCATCGAACTTTTGCTGGCGGAATACATGTTTGCTTACTTTTTTGCAAAAAAGAAAAAAGAATTTGGATCGTTCATGGCGGCAGGTGAAGTGTTGTTATGCATAATTTCGGTTTTCTATATTTTTGTCCGGCAGACAGTTGTGGTTTATGGCAATGAACTGATTATCGTTATTGTTACGTGTGTGTGGTATATAGGTCTTTTGTTTCTGACGATGTTTTTTATCAAAGTGTGTTTTGAAATAAGTTTCAGTGATATTTTATTTATCGCAATTTCGGGTTATGCGGCGATGCACATTGAGTACGTTGTGGTAAATGAGGTGCTGGCACTGGGCGTGTGGAGCTATTTGCAGACGAATCTTCCACTATATATCATCATCTGTACGGTAAGCTGCGGTTTGTGGTATCTGTTTATTATGAGAATTTTTGCAGCAAAGTTGAGAGCCTGTGATGGAAAATTATATGAGGATACAAAAGAGACGATAGGGCTGTTTTTGGTATTACTTATTATTTTATTGTTTGGAACATTTACCTGTCAAAGTGTATTCCGGGGATGGCATCAGGCAAACGGCACAGAGAACAATTACCTCGGTGCACTCATGGATTTCTTCATCTGTACACTGGTATTGGTGGTGCAATACAGTGCGTTTCGCATCAACACCTTAAGCCGGGAAAAAGAGATTGTAAAGCAGCTTTTATACGAGCGGCAGAAGCAGTACCAGCTCTCCAAGGAAAATATTGAGATCATCAATCATAAATGTCACGATCTGAAGCATCAGCTTGAGGCATTAAAGCATGCAGATTCCAAAGATATGCAGCAGTATCTTGCGGAAGTCGAGGATTCTATTATGATTTACGACCATGTGGTGGAGACAGAAAATGAAGTGTTAAATACGATCCTTTCGGAAAAGAGCCTTTATTGTGAGAAACACCAGATCACGCTGACATTCATTGCAGATGCTGCACCATTGGATTTTATGAGTGTAATGGATATTTATGCACTCCTCGGAAACGCACTTGACAATGCAATCGAGGCGGTCAGTAAATATGAAGAAGTGGAGAAACGTGTGGTAAGTCTTACAATTTCATCAAAAAATGATTTTTTATGTATACAGACAAACAATTATGTAGATGAAGAGCTGCAGTTTAAGGATGGACTGCCGCTTTCTACGAAGAAAAGAAATCGGGCTTATCATGGTTTTGGAATGAAGAGTATGAAACATCTGACAGAAAAATACGGTGGCACACTAGTAGTAAGCCAGGAGAAAAATATTTTCATGTTACAGATCATTCTGCCGATGCCGAAGGAATTTGTGCGGTTGTTGAAAGAGAAAAAGAAATATGATCTTTAATTCTTATCTGCTGTTTGGGAGTATCAGTACAGTCATTTTTCTCAATCATCTCACATTTTAATAATTCCGAAACAAAACAGAAGCAATTCGCAAACAAAACCTCTCTATGATACAGACAACAAATGAAACACAGATCATTACAAAAAAAGAGAGGAAACATAAAATGAGCGAAACATTATATTTAGTAACAGGAGCAGCAGGATTTTTAGGAAGTCATGTATGTCATCAGTTGTTGGAGCGTGGAGAAAAGGTAAGAGCATTTGTTCTTGATGGTGATCCGGCAATCAAATATATTCCAAAAGAGGCAGAGATTGTAAAGGGAGATCTCTGTGATATCGATTCACTCGAAAACTTTTTCAAAGCACCGGAGGGCACAGAGACGATCGTGCTCCATGTGGCAAGCATGGTCAGTGTCAATCCTGATTTTAACCAGAAACTGGTGGATGTGAATGTGGGTGGAACCAAAAATATCATCCAGAAATGTTTAGAGCACAAAGAGTGCAAAAACCTTGTCTACGTAAGTTCTACCGGAGCAATTCCGGAACTTCCAAAGGGACAGAAGATCAAAGAGGTAAATGAGTTTGATGCAGAGAAAGTCGTGGGCTGGTACAGCAAGACCAAGGCGATGGCAACACAGGCTGTTTTGGATGCAGTGAAAAAGGAAGGATTAAACGCATGCGTCGTACACCCGAGCGGTATTTTAGGACCACAGGACTATGCAGTGGGGGAGACTACAGGAACCATTATTAAAATCATCAATGGCGAAATGCCGATCGGCATGGGCGGAAGTTTTAACCTCTGTGACGTGCGTGACCTTGCAGCGGGCTGTATTGCAGCAGCCGATAAAGGACGAGAAGGCGAATGTTACATTCTTGGAAATGAGGAAGTAACGTTAAAGAAAATGTGTGAACTGTTAGACAAAGATCTTCACTGTGGCACCTGTAAATTTTATCTGCCGCTCGGATTGGCAAAACTGCTCGCAAAGCAGATGGAGAAAAAGGCAGCAAAAACAGGAAAAAAAGCATTGATGACAACCTTCTCTGTTTACAATCTGGAACGCAATAATGCATTCGACTATTCCAAGGCAGAAAAGGAACTGGGCTATCATACAAGAAGCTATGCGGAGACATTGCATGATGAGGCAGTGTGGCTTAGAGCAGAAGGAAAAATTGCATAAAAGGCAGTGGAAAGGAAAAAAGTTTATAACGGAGATTTTTGTGATATGAAAAAAGTATGTGTTGTAACCGGAGGCGGCTCCGGAATCGGTTTTGCAGCTGCAAAAGAGGCAGCAAAAAAAGGGTACTATGTAATGATAGTTGGACGAAATGAAAAAAAACTTGCAGGTGCAGTAGAAGAATTGAGAAAAGACGGATGCGAAGCAGAAGCGTATAGCTGTGACGTTTCAGACAGGGAACACTGCTTTGCATTGGCAAGGCATGCGGCAGAATGTGGGGCAGTAAAGGCCGTGCTGCATATTGCCGGAATGAGTCCGCATATGGGAGATGCGGAGAAAATCATGCAGGCAAACGCACTTGGAACCGTCAATATCAACGATGCATTTTTTGAAGTGATCGCAGAGGGCGGCTGTGTGATCGACACAAGTTCCACTTCTGCTTACATGGCACCGTCGTTTATTATGCCAAAAAGGGTTTATCCGCTTGCATGTACAGACCGGAAGCTTTTTATGGATAAAATGATGAAAAAAGTAAAAATGTTTCCACGGAAAACAAGAGAGGGTGTCGCCTACAGTATGAGTAAGCATTTTACTATCTGGTTTGCAAAGCAGGATGCAGCACGTTTTGCCGGAAAGAATGCCCGGGTGTTAAGTATTACGCCAGGAAACTTTGAGACACCGCTCGGAAATCTCGAAAAAGAGGAAGCGTCCACCTATCTGAAATTTGCGGCAATCAAGAGAAATGGACGTCCGGAGGAGATTGCACCGCTTTATGTTGCACTGATCGATGAGAGGTTAAGTTATCTGACCGGCACAGACATACTCTGCGATGGAGGCTGTATCGCAGGCGGAGCCAGTGCCTTTGCGAGATAAAAGTTATAGTAATTAGCCGATCAAATTGAATCAATTGTATTTTTATAAAGAATCCGCTATACTGAAACAGATTTAGTATAGTGGATTTTTTGTATTGGGGAGAACATTTTGATTACAGTAGCAATCGTAGAGGATGAAGCGGCAGTCACAAGGAAGCTGACGAATATGGCGCAGGATGGAAAAACATGGGAGAAGATGAATGCATAAAATGAATGCTAAAAAATCCGCAGATTATTGCAATCTGATAGAAAATGTAAAAAACAAATATCGAAAAAATCCTATATATGCTAAGAACACACCACATATTAAATATATGCTGATAGGTCAGGATTTTGGACCGCCTGAAAAGGAAGAGATAAAGGGTACGATTGCAAATGTCCGTAAGATGAATGATGGTATAGATGCGATGTTTCATGAAAATGTAGATTTGGAAGCAAGGGATTCACAGACGGATAAAAATATTGTCGGATACTTTGAACTGCTTGGTAAAAATGAAATTGACAAGAAAAAATATCCAGATTTGTTTTTCTGCAATTGTAATTTGGGCTATCGCAGAGATAAGTATTCTGGAAATATGACCAGAAAGATATTGGCAAATGATGCAGCTGAAATAAAATCATTGATTGACATTATAGAGCCGGAAAACATAATCTGTCTGGGGCTTGATACATCTGTGGTTGTAATACGAACTCTGATTGATAAAAAGTTTTCCTGCAATAGGGTATCTGAACTTATAGGAACTGGAGAACCTTATATTTATGGAGAAACATATATATATCCTGTAGCACATCCGGGGTATTGGGGTACAAGTACAAGAGGGGAAGATAATGTTATTGAAGATTGGAGGAGAATTAGAAAATAGGGAGGTGCCACAATGCCATTTAAGATTGTCCGCAACGATACAACAAGAGTAGGTGGACTGGGGAAGCTATGCATATCAGTGCACAAAGGAGCAACTGGAAAAACTGATGGAACAGACTGGATGTGAAATAGATAAGATGAATGAACTGGCATCTGAGAAAATCTATGGTATTGTGTTTGTTGAAGAGGTGTAAATCTTTTAGAGACCGGAGAAATTCTGGTCTCTTTATTTAGATTACCACTGTCAAATAAAGACAAAATGGTTTATACTTTTTATCAAGTGAAAGAAGAAAGCATTAAAAGTAGATTTGATGGCAAAATTATAAAAGGAATGATGGATATACAGTTAGTTACAGAACTTAAAGATTCACTGCATAATTACGATGGAGGTTTGGCGATTGAAAGAAGAGATTCTAGAAGAATTAAATATTAAAGAAAATCATGAACGAGAATGTAAGCTGGCAGCAGGTGGACTTCCTGAGAGCATATGGGAGACTTACTCTTCTTTTGCTAATACAAATGGTGGCACGATTCTGCTTGGTATTAGGGAATACAGAGATTCTTTTACAGTTGAAGGACTGACAGACAAGCAGATTGTTAAATATCAGAAGGATTTCTGGAGTACTTTAAATGACAGAAATAAGGTGTCAAAGAATATCTTGCTGAATCATCATGTCAGACCTGTGATAGTCAGGGAAAAGAAAATACTCAGAATTGATGTTCCTGCGGCAGACAGACACGATAAGCCGGTTTATATTGGGACAGATCCAATGAAAGGCACTTATAAAAGAGATTATGAAGGTGACTTCCTTTGTGCCGAAGAGGCAGTCCGTGCAATGTTTGCAGATCAGAGAGATGTGTCAGGCGATGTGGAGGTGCTGGAAGAGTTTGGATTAGATGTGCTGAATCAGGATACGATAAAAGGCTATAGAATTATTTTTGAACAGCTTCACAGCGGACATCCTTGGAATGCTTTGGAAAATGATGAGTTCCTTATGAAATTAAGGGCAGCAGCAAAGAATAAGAATGGTACATTATCTCCAACGATAGCAGGACTATTATTCTTTGGAGAGGCGTATCACATTACGGAAGTTTTCCCGAATTATTTTCTGGATTATCGTGAGGAATGCGATGATAAAGCAGTACGCTGGTTATTCCGGACACATTCTAACGAAGGGGATTGGAGTGGCAATATATACGACTTTTTCTGTAAGGTGCGTACAAGAATGGACGATGATATAGCAGTTCCATTTGCAAACAGACGAAATGGATATCGTGTAGACAGAGTGGATGTGCATGATGCATTGGAAGAAGCATTGGCAAATGCACTGGCACATGCAAATTATTATGGCAGACGAGGAATTCTTGTTGTAAAGAAGGGGAAAGAACTTAGTATTTCCAATCCTGGTACTATCAGGGTGACAAAAGAAGAATTTTATGCAGGTGGCAATAGTGATCCACGAAATCCGAATATCTTAAAAATGTTTGGTTTTGTAAATGTTGGTGAGCGTGCCGGAAGTGGTGTCGATAAGATTATGACTGCATGGGCAGAACAAAACTGGAAAAAACCGGAATTCGATTTCTCAGAGCGCAGTGACAGGGTAACATTAAAGCTCGAAGTTGGACAAGTGGTATATATTCCGGGGGCTGCTGATATCAGAAATGAAAATACAAATCAGGAAAAAGCAACTGCTGTGTCAAAAGAAGATAAAATAATTGAGTATATCAGGCAGAATGGAAGTATTTCTTCTCAAAAAGCCGCTGATATAGGGGGTTATAAGTCAAAGACAGGAGCTAGAAAATTGCTTGATAAGATGATAGAAAAAGGATTGATTACGAAGATTGGAAATGGACCGGCAACTAAATATGTGATTTAGTGGTCACATTGCTACTTATCGAACACTTTATTGAACACTATCGGACACTTTTGCGGGCTATGGGATACAAAGTGTTCGATAAGTGACCATTTATCGGACACTTATTAGCATAGGCTGAATAAAAATATTTGTGCAGAGACTAACCGCACAAATGGATTAGAAGGTGAAATATGGATTTACAGAACATACAGAATCAATTAAATACAGAATTTGCCAAGTCAGAGACAAGAATCATATTCTGGTTTGATGATAAAGATATTGATTACATAAATGAAAAAGTGTTGGACACAATCAGCAACATGCTTCAGGGAATGCATCCGAAAGTGGCATAAAATGTATCCAGAAAAGGAACTAAGTCAGGTGCAGCTGGATTATCTTGTAGATGTAATTATGACATGGATTCAAAAAGAAATGGAGAGAGGTTAGTGCAGATATTTGTAGATGCAGATGCGTGTCCGGTAGTGGGCATTGTAGAAGAAATTGCAGAGAAATATAATATTCCAACCACCTTGCTGTGTGATACGAATCATATTTTGTATTCTGATTACAGTGAGGTGATTGTGGTAGGTGCAGGAGCAGATGCAGTAGATTATAAGCTGATAAGCATTTGTCATAAAGGGGATGTAGTAGTATCGCAGGATTATGGTGTCGCGGCGATGGCACTTGGAAAAGGTGCATATGCTATTCACCAATCCGGTAAGTGGTATACGAATGAGAACATAGATCAGATGCTTATGGAGCGACATCTTAACAAGAAGGTAAGGCGCAGCTCTCATAAAAATCATATTAGGGGACCGAGAAAGCGTACAGAAGAAGATGATGTACGCTTTGCACAGTCCTTTGAAAAACTTGTTGCAGGTTTTAAGGACAATCATACTTGTAAAATTGAGAACTACGGAGGTAAATAAAAATGGCAAAGAATCAACGATTTGAGAAAATATATTCACAGGGCACGATGAGTGTTACAGAAATTTGGGTAGATAAGGAGACTGGAATAAATTACTTATATCATGCAAGTGGTTATTCCGGAGGATTGACACCATTATTAGATAGAGAAGGGAAACCTGTTATTTCATCAATTGTGAATAGTTAAATTATTTGTTAAAACTGAAGCGGATATGATTGCGATGTTTGAAGAAACATCGACCAGCATGTGCCAGATAGTAATAACATCATAGGTTTAGATTTGGTATGATAATTGTATTAAAAATGATAAAAAACACATAAAAATAACTTGACAAATTTGTTTTACATTATTAGGTTAACAATATGTACAGGAATAACATAAAACAGAGTAAATTACAACATATTATTAACATGATGGAGTGAAAATATGAATTTATACTATGAATTGCTACAATACCCAGTTTTTTCTATGAAAGAAGTAAATGCTTTTTATTCAAGTGAACGGACGGCAAGAGCGGCTTTGGGAAAGCTTCTTAAGGAGAATATAGTATTAAAAATTCGAAACGGACTGTACACGTGCGTGAGTGGGGAAAATGGAGGACCGGTGGCGAACAGATTTCAGGTTGCCAGTGCTATCACGCCATCTTCTTATGTATCCCATCACACTGCATTTGAGTATTATGGAACTGTAGATCAGATTTTCTATGAGGTTTATGTTGGTTCTGAGATGCGTTTCCACGACTTTGAATTTGATGGGTACACTTATCATTATGTCAAAGAACAGATGAAGGAAGGTATAGTTTCTCCAGAGTTTAGCGGTGGCGTGAGGGTTACGGACAAGGAGCGGACAATAGTAGATTCCATAAAGGATATCAATCTTATCGCCGGTCTTGAAGAGGTGCTTTCGTGTGTAGTGTCCGTGAATAGTATTGATGAGACAAAATTGTTAAACTATCTGGCTGGATATGACAGTGCTTTTTTATATCAGAAGATTGGTTTTATTTTTAGTGAATATCAGACAGAGCTTGGCATAAGTGATGATTTCATAAAGATATGCAACGATAGAAGCGGAAATTCAAAGCGATATCTGACAAATGGTATATGTGAGCCCGGATATTCGAGTGAGTGGAAACTGGTATACCCAAAGAATATTAAGCGAATGAAGAACGGGGGATAGAGGATGCCGCAATATAACAGAAGAGAGCTTGATGCAAGAGCACGGGAATATGGCTTTAATCGTGATACATTTGAGAAGGTTCTTCGTTTGAGAACAATTCTTGAATTTCTGAATACGCATGAATATATGTGTGAACATCTGCTGCTTAAGGGTGGAACAGCTATAAATCTGACTATTTTCAACCTTCCGAGATTGTCTGTTGATATAGATCTGGATTTTATCCCGAATCTGACAAGAGAAGAGACGGCAAATGAAAGAGAGCGATTGACAGAGATTCTGAAGAGATACATGTCAGAGCAGGGATATTCTCTTTCCGATGCGTCAAGATTCAGTCACAGTTTGGATGCATTCCACTATAACTACGTGAATGCGGCAGGCAACAGGGATATGATCAAAATAGAGATTAACTATTCACTGAGAACACACGTGCTTTCGTCAGAAGACAGAGTCTTTATAACAGATGCTTTCGGAGAGCCGATAAAGGTTAGAACGGTAGCGGCTATGGAAATCTTTGCGGCAAAAACCAACGCTCTGATAAGCAGAGCTGCTGCAAGGGATCTGTATGACTTCTGCAATATGGCTGACATGGAGCTGTTTTCAGGTGAAGGGGATATATTCAGAAAATGTATCATTTTCTATGCGACTATCTCTACAAAAGATGTGAACAAAGATTTTGATACATCTGCCATAGACAGTCTTGTCTTTTCAAAGATAAAATCTGATTTATTCCCGGTTCTGGCTACGAAGGATAAGTTCGATTTGGAAGGGAAGAAACAACAGGCGAAGGAGTATATAGAATCGCTTATGAAGCCGACAGAAGCAGAAATGGATTATATGGAAAGGTTTATAGCCAAGGAATATAAACCGGAGTTGCTTTTTGAGGATACTGAGATTGTAGAGAGAATAAGGAATCATCCGATGGCGTTGTGGAAATGCAAATGATAGAAGGAATGTTGAAGTCCTGGTACAGAACAGGGAATTACGATGTTATCAGAGATTTCATTTCCAGTATTCTTGCAGTTATATCGGTATTGGTAATATTAGTAGGAACTTATATTTCATTAAGTGAAATCAAAAAACACCGATAAAACAAGCATTTGCGGGAATGATACAAATTGTATCACGTATGTGAAAGAGCGTTTCTTTCATAGTTTTATGCTTTTTGCTAATGAAGGTGGAACAAAGCAGAGTGCAATAATTTGATAATATTGTGGGTATACATATGAAATTATTTATGAATAAGAATGAGAAATATGAAGAGCCTGAGGTTCACATGTTTTTTCATAAACAAACGAAAGAAGTAGAGCAGGTTGAGAAGTTTGTAAGATCTCTTTCTATTACCATTCCGGCTAAATATGAGGATGAGATCTACAAATTATATCCAACAGATATATATTATATTGAGACAATTGACAGGCGTACATATCTGTATACAGCCAGTCGGGTTTATGAAAGTAGTGAGAATCTGCTCTCATTAGAGAAACTCTTAGAGGCAGCTGGTTTTATCAGAGTAAGAAAGAATTGTATTATAAATAAGTATAAGCTTAGAAGTATGATGATATCTAAGAATAGCCACATAGAAGCAGTGCTTGGCAATGATGAGCATATTGTTGTTACAAGAAGCTATATAGCAGGTATAAAAGAAGCATTTGCCCGATAATTTGTAACTTGGTACATGATATTTGTATTTCCGGCAGGAATCCATCACATAGTATCCTTTTTTGTGTATATTATAGCCAGAACTTTTAATTTTTAGCAGGAAAGGAAAATTGGATCATGAAAGATAAGCGGGTAATTAGACAGGTATTAACAATTTATCTTGTATGTTTTGTTGCGAGGATATTCGAGTATTTTGTATTAAGAACTGACCAGACTATTTTAGGAGAAGCTTTTATACATAAGCTGTTTGGAATCATTGTCATTTGTCTTGTTGTAAAAAGAAGTGGAAAAACACTTTCAGATATTGGATTTGTAAAAAATGGCTATATTAGAAGTGCAGTAAAGGGATTGGCACTTGGGCTTTCCATGTTTGCTATAGGCTATTTTGTGGAAATATTAATACTTATGCAAAACAGAACATACGCAGGTATAAGATTCTATGTAAGTGCATATGCCGTAGATACTAATATTGCTAAGCAGACAAGTGTGCTTTTTATTCTAATTTGTATCATTGGCAATTTCATTAATGTACTAATGGAAGAGGGACTTTTTAGAGGTTTGTTTCCTCGAATGCTAAATAGCAGGAGATTCTGGAAGGTTACCGGTATATGTTCTTTACTTTTTGGATTTTGGCATATTGTTGGACCTGTAAGGAACTATATTGACGGACAGAGCAGCTTTCAGGGGTTGGTAGCCAACGCTATCATGCTTATAGTTTCATCAACTTTGGTTGGGCTTAAGCTTGCAATGATTACATACATGGAAAGCAATTTGTATATGGGTATGGCCGATCATTTTGTGAATAATACTATTGTGAATCTGCTTCATATAGAGAGCTCTACCGGCACAGATGAAATGATGTTTTTAAGGATTACTGTGGCACAGACCATTTCATTTCTTATAGTACTTTTTATTTTTTTGGAAAGGAAAAATCATGGGAAGAAAGGGATTATTAATAAAACAATTTCTGAATAATGCATTTGTTACAACTGCTATTGTGCTGATAGTGCTGTCTGTTGTTGCATTATGGTATGATGGAACAATGATCTGCATATCAACCATCTTTGAGACTCTTTTACTAAGTGTTGTTTGTGAAGTGATCAAACACATGATGTATAAGATTGATATTGCAAATATTTATCTTGGTATACTGCTTCATTATCTTCTGGTATTAGCAGCTGTTCTGATATTTGGGTATGCATTTAACTGGGTTAATCAGCTTCCTGTCTATGTTTTGGCTGGAATGTGTGGTGTTGTTTTAATCCTGTGCTGCTATTTGGATATTAGTAGAGTTAAGGCTGATATTGATGAAATTAATGGATTGTGTGAAAAAAGAGTGTAATCATGCTCGTCTGTTTTGACCGTATAACTATGGTACGCTATAGTCATTGACGTGATGATCAAATGAGGTCTTCCGTTAATCGGTCAATGGGTATATATTTGCATTAAGCGAATCGGTCAACGGAGGCAGCTTATGAATGAAAAATTTTATGCATTGCTGGAATATCTGGAAATGATAAATCATTGGGAAATGGTTTATGGAAAGGAAACGGAAAATGATAGAAAATAGTTATAAGACCTCCTGTGGCAGTATCCATTATTTTGTAAATATAATAGATAAACAAAAAATCACATTAGTTTTTTTGCCGGGACTTACAGCAGATCACAGGCTTTTTGAAAAGCAGATAGAATATTTTGAGAAAAAACAGAATGTGTTTGTATGGGATGCACCATCACATGCATTATCCAGACCATTTACGAATAATTACAGTCTGTCTGACATGGCACAATGGCTTTATAAAATCTTAGCAAAAGAAGGAATTTATAATCCCATCATTATCGGTCAGTCTATGGGTGGATATCTGGCTCAAATGTATATGGAATTATATCCGGATAAGATAAAAGGCTTTATCTCCATTGATTCTGCACCGCTTCAAAAGTCTTATATGACAGCAATGGAAATATGGCTTCTTGAAAGAGCAGAGCCATTATATAAGATATATCCATGGAAAGCGCTTCTTAGGGCTGGTTCAGGAGGATGCGCAGAGACGGAATATGGTCAGAATCTTATGCAAAAGATGATGATGTCCTATGATTCAGATCCGAAAGAATATGCACGGCTTGCCGGCTTCGGGTACAGAATGCTTGCTGAGGCAATCAAAGCGGATCTGCCATATCATATCAGTTGTCCGGCACTTCTTATCTGTGGCGAAAAGGATAAAGCGGGCTCAGCAAAAAGCTATAATAAGAAATGGCATCAGAGAGAAGGTTTACCGATTAAATGGATAAAGAATGCTGGTCATAATTCCAATACGGATCAGCCGGATGAAGTCAACAGACTGATAGAAAAATTTATCGGCGAGGTAGATGGAAAAAATTTAGCAAAAAGTAAAAAGACAATACTCTACGAAGCGTAGAATCCGCATATATTCACCATTTTCTACGTTCCGTGGGTGTAAAACATCTATTTTATATACTACTCTGTGGTCAGAAAGGAGGAAAAGTTAGAATAATATATATGGTTTGTGTGTGACAATCATCAAAGAAGACGAAGAGCCGATGCACTTGTAAACTGTTTCACAAGATCATCGGCTCTTAATTAACATATTGGCGGGATGTATCCGAGTTGAATCGCTTTTGTCACGGCTTCAACCGCTGATGTAACATCAAGTTTTTCAAATATATGCTGCAAATGATTTGATAAGGTACGTTCACTAATATAAAGTGTGCTTGCTATGTCTTTTCGCTTTTGTCCCTCTGCTATAAGCTGTATAATTTGTTTTTCACTATCGGTCAATCCTTCTATGAATGGAATTTCTCTGTCAAAATAAAGTATCCCCTGCATTATTTTAGAAAGAATAGATATGAGCTTTTCAGGTTCAATATTTTTATTAACAAATCCTTTTGCTCCTATTTTTCTTCCTTCACTTCGATATACGGGCAAATCATAACCAGACAGAATTACAACCCTTTGTTCTGGATAACAACTTAGTATTTGTTTTGCTAATTCCAGACCATCCTCAGAAGATATATTCTTCAAGTTTATATCCATAAGGATGATGTCTGGTTTCTTAGATACAATAAAATTGTCTAATTGAGAAACATCATTGATACTATCAAAGGTTTCAATTTCTGAATAATCTGACAATGCAATCTCCAAACTTTTAGAAAATAAAGCATGGTCATCTACTAACAAAATGTTGATAAGAAACATCTCCTTTCATCGGCAATATCGTTTGTACGCAAATCCCATGTGGATGGTTATTAGATATAGTTACTGAGCCATCCATGTCATTCACTCGTTCCGTAATCATTGCAAGTCCTCGATGTTTTAACCTGTCAGCAGATGAGAGAACATCTGCATCAACAGTTCCATTGTCACTCACACTCAGTATTATAATCCCATTATCCTGCGTAAGGGTTATCCATGCTTTTTCCCCTGTCGAATGTTTGTAAACATTCGTGACAAGTTCCTTCAGCAGGCGGTACACAAAGATATTGTATGGCTCAACCAGAAATAAGGAGTCTGAACAATCAAAGGAGACACAGATATTACGATTCGGAAAAGATTGCGAAATACCATCAAGCAAGTTTTGGTAGTTTTCCTTTATAGTAAGTTTTGGAAGCAACGTAGGATGGTAATCCTGCATTTGCTCACGAATATAAGTATTCATATTATCGAGAGTTTCCGTGATAATTTTCTGTACTTCAGGACGGTCTGCTTTTTTCATCATATTTTTTACAGAAAGCAGGTCTTGAAGAATATCATCGTGGAGAAAGTTTGCAAATTCAAGATTTAATTGTTCTTCCCGTTGTAATTGTTGTAGTGCGACATGGTATTTGCTTTCCTTGATTATCTTATTATGTCCTTTCTTGAAATTGAAATCCAAAGCAATATTGCAAACATATAAAAACGCAAACAGGGCATCCAGCATAATAAAAAGCAAAGAATATCCACCATTTAAGATTATTGCTATCAAGCTAAAAATAATTACTCCAGAAAATATAAGTAATGTTAATTGGCGATTACTGAATACGGCAGATAATGGAAGGCTGTTTTGTTCTTTCAGTATGATACCGTGGATGCTTACCCAAAACAATAGTATAGGAATATATACACCAAAATTTGAAAGATGTTCAGGAACTCTCATTGTTGAAAAATAATAAGTAAGGAATAAAACTATAACTGCTATAAGGGAGAAAATGATATGCCTCCATTCTGACTTAAAAACAAAAGCAACTCTTTTTCTATGATATATCACTGTAAAAATAAAACACAGCCAGCTTGCCATAAATTGTATGAAATAGAGAAGGAAAAATATTTTACTTGACACCAATACGCCAATAAGAGCAAAAATACAAGTTCCCGTCAGGCAGAGATTAATTAATTTCTGATATTTGTATCCGCTGTTTTGGAACAAAAACATTAGTATGAATTTAATGGAAACACACCATATTACCGGACTTAAAGCGAAAAAAATAGTGTTTGTGATGGAGTTGCCCGAAGCAGCTAAGAGTATATACCAACTTTCTAATGCTAATAAACCACAAAATAGGGAAATGGTTTTATTTTCCCTAATGTTGCAGGAACTTACATAAGTAACATCTATTAGCAGCAAAGACGATAAAAATAAGGGAATGACACCTCTGGTGTTTAAATGAAAATCTGCATGAGCGGTCAGCCCCATATATGCAATGAGTAAAATAGAATTTATAAAAAGCAGTAGCTTTAAAATTGTTTGCTTCATGTTTTGCCTCCTTCCTATTTTCTCATTAAATTATACTATCTCTCTGTGAACAAATAAAGTGTACGAAATCGCCGAGCTATAAAACTCGATGATTTCATATAGCTTTTTATTTCTTTAGAACTGTTTTACAGCAAGTATGGACAGTCATACAGTAATATATCATATAAATTATAAATGTAAGCAGAATAGCGATAAACGTAGGAATATACAGAATAAGGCTTTCTTTCAGAATGTTCTGCATAAGGGCTGTCCTGTATACTAATGTTGCAAAGACACAGTCTACCAACCCGAATAAAAACGGAATACTAAAAAAAGATATCGTCTGCTTCTTTATTATTTTTTTCACCGTTCTGTCTGTGTATCCGATTTTTCTTAAGATTTCATAATCAGCCTTCGAATCGCTTATGGCAGAAAGATTATTAAAATATAATATGCTTCCAGTTGCGATAAAAAACAAGATTACAAGAAATCCAAGCAGTAAGAAGGTTGAACTGCTTAGGGAAAATATCTCATGTATCCTATGCGAGTTTCCCTGTAAATAAGGACTATCATTTAAATATTCAGATAAATCAAGAAACAGAGCTTCATTATCTTTGATTGACTGCCCATTTATACTTAGGACTTCCGTTTCGGGGCTAATTTCTTCTGCTATTGCATCATATAAGTCGTCACTTACAATCAAAGTACCAATGCTATTTGCAAATGAAATGGGATTATCTAAAGTAGTTGCGATGACTGTTACAGAAATTTCTTCATTACCTATAAGCAAAGGATAAACATTACCTGTTTCATCATTGTCTGAAGCTGGCTGGTATTTTACTAAAATACACTCACTATCGTGTAGCTCGCCAATTTGTTCCAAAGCCCCTTTTTTCCCTTGTGCTTCTAAGAGAGCCATATAGTTTGAATAAGAGATACATTCAAACCCTGCATTTCGCAGAATTTTTTCGTTATCTGAATCACCTTTAGAGCTTCCTGCACTATATTCCAAAGGAACTTGTTCGGAAGTAGATGTAACTTTATAAATATTCGTTTGCAGGAATGAAACATCATTTTTGGACGAATGCTCATTTACAATTTGTTTGATTGCATCTATTTCGCTTTCATTTTCAATTCTACATTCAATTTCTGACGGTGCCATACGTGACACAGCAGCTATTGGATAGTATAAAGATAAAGCCATAACGCTGGAGACGGTAAGCGTTGCTGCGGATAACAGTGTAAGCATGATTAAAGTCTTAGAGTTTGAACGCATACGGTATATGAAATTTGGGGAAGTAATTATTTTTGTTTCTGTATAAAACTTCCGTTTGTTGTTTTTGCTTATGTGTACTACAAAAGGAAGAAAGGATGAAATAAAAAGTATTGTTCCCACAACTACGAGTACAAGTGTCAGCATGGCAATGGGGGTATAACCAATCGAAAACCAAACAGATTTATCTCCTCTGAGGATATCCAATGCAAGAACATACCCCAAAATAATGCAGCAAAAGCCAACGATGGCAGGAACAGCATGAAATTTCATTTTTCGTTCAGCACTTTTTTCAAATCTAACTAATCCCATAAGCGATGTCTTGAAAAGAAACCTGCTGTTAGACAGCATCAATACAATCACGATAGCAAAAATAAAGCAAGCTGTTTTTGAAATGGCATTGACATTGAAAAAGGGTATTTTTGAATTATTGATAGATAAATCCAGTAACTTGGTTATGCCAAAAACAATGCCTTTATGAAAAAAACTACCGAGAAGTATTCCTACTATAAACGCTCCAAAACAAACCAGTAAATTCTCTGTTGTCAGCAATGACAACACTGTGGTTTTTCTATATCCTAATAATGCGTAAACACCAAGTTCTTTTGTTCGACGACGTAAAAAGAAACGGTTGGAATATGACATATAAAAAACAACAAAAGCCATTAGGAATACAGAAATTACGTTACACATCATTTCAACCCGCCCGTTACCAGATATCTTTTCAAGCATAATTGTATTCATTGAGAATGAAGTAAATGCAAAAAAGACAGTAATTACAAATGATACAGAAAGCAGGTAAAGGGCGTAAAATGAAAAATTTTTTTTTAGATTTTTAAGTGCCATTGATAAATTATTCATAAATTTTGCCCCCTTATCTTTCCGTATCTAATTTGGCTACTTCCTGTGCAATGGTTTCATAGAATGTTCGTCTATCGGCATCCTGTTTAAGAAGTTCGCGTATAATGCTTCCGTCTTTGAAAATCAGAATACGGTTAGCAAAACTTGCAGCGTATGCATCATGTGTGACCATTAGTATAGTGGTATGCAATTCTTCATTTGCTTCTTTCAAAGTTTTTAATAACTCGGTAGCAGAGTTTGAGTCCAATGCTCCTGTCGGTTCATCAGCAAATAAAATACTTGGCTGTTTTACAATGGCTCTTGCCGCCGATGCTCGTTGTCTCTGCCCGCCAGACAGCTCGTTTGGATATTTGTCTAACTGAGAGGCAATGCCAAAGCGTTCTGCTAAACTTCGCACCATTTTTTCGATTTTTTTATGCGGAAGCTTTTGTAAAGTGAGTGGGACAGAGATGTTTTCTCGGATGGTAAGGCTGTCAAGTAAAAAGTATTCCTGAAATATAAATCCAAGATTATCCCTGCGGAAATCCGCGGAACCTGTGTCGCTCAGTTGTTTTAAATTAACACCATTGATTACAATGCTGCCACTTGTAGGGGTATCAATAGTGGAAAGAACATTAAGCAATGTAGTCTTTCCAGAGCCAGAAGCACCCATAATAGCGATAAATTCACTTTCTGCTACATTGAAAGATACTTTATTTAGGCTTGGACGTTGCCCTTTAGCATAGATTTTTGTTACTTCATTTGCTTCTAATAATGTTGCCATATTTTAATCTCCTTTTCGTTTGATAGTTTCATTGTACTTTTTCTGCTTAAATAGCGAATGAGTAAATCAGGCAATTTTTTTAATCGTATTGTCTGTTGGTGTGATAAAGGAGATAAAATCTATGATTTATGATGAATGGGTGTTTCACGATGTGGAACATATTTATTTGCAACTTATAAAAAAATAAGGTGTGCGATTTATAGTGGACAACTTTCAGCAGGCGAAAAAATCCCATCTGTTCGAGAAATGGCAAAGAAGCAAGAGGATACTGCAAAGGTACTTTGTTTTTCTTACTTCGGTAATATGTTTGCATTAGGATTTTCCAAAGATGAAGCAGAAAATATCCGATCAGAAGATGCCGGAGAAACCAAAGACCAAGCGTCAGGAAGCAAGTTTATAAAGTTTTATGGAAAGAGCAGGTAGCAATCTATCTGCTTTTTCCTGTTATGTGGTTATCGTAAGCCGAGAAGGTTAAGTGACGAACAAAGGGAACAGGCAAGGTTACGGATGGAGAAAATCAATTCAGATGATAATTGTCGGGAAGATTAGAGTCCAGTCGCAACATTCAGAAGTCCAGTCACAACATTTCCGAATTTAAAGAAAGAAATCTGCCGATAATATAAATGAACAATAGATGATGTTATCCATATTTGATAATGAGCCATGAAAATGAGGTGGAACAGTTGAACATAGCAATTTGCGATGATGAGGAAAATATACGCATTTACATACGCAAGCTGATACAGAAGCAGGAAACTTTTTGTAAGATAACAGAGTTTTCATCGGGCAAGGAATTATTGGAGTTTCAGGATGAGACAAATGCAGAAGAAATAGACATACTTTTTCTGGATATCTCTATGGGAGATGAGGATGGAATGACTGTGGCAAAGCAGCTCAGGAGCCAGATGGAAAGCAAGAAAGAAGCAGTGTGGGGAAGCCTGCCGCTTCTGATATTTGTAACGGGATATCCGGAATATATGCAGGAGGCTTTTTCTGTTAATGCTTTTCAGTATATTGTAAAACCGATTCAGGAAAGCAATTTTGAGCAGGTTTTTGCACAGACCATACGGGAGTATCAATATTTGATGGCAAAGAAAAAGGAAAAACCAAAAGAAGTATTAGTTCGGAATGGAAATAGAACAAGAAGTGTTTCAGCAGATGATATTTACTATATTGAAAGCAGTAATCGAAAAGTGACCTTGTATTTGCGGCATGAAAAAATTGAATATTATGACAAGATCAGCTCACTGGAAAGCGAGCTTAAGCCGGATTTTTTCCGTATACACAAAGGGTATCTGGTTAACATAAAATATGTGGAACGATATGACCGGACAGAGGTGAAAATGAGAAACGGGGACAGTCTGCTGATATCCAAGTATAAATATCAGGACTTTGTAAAGCGTTATTTGGAATACATTTTGGAGGAAAGATAATTGAGTCAGGTTACATATGAAATCATTCGCAAGCTTTTTGAAATCTATCCTATTATTCTGCAAATCGTTCTTTTTCTGGTATTGTGGAATGTATTTTTTCGGTGGGAGAAAGGGATATGGATTGTTGCAGGAATATTGGCAGTGATGAATATCTGCATGGGGCTATGGCTGGAAAAGCCGGGGGTAATACGATATACAATGTCCGCTGTCATTGTGTTGGGATATTGTTTTTGCAAATACCAAAAACATTTGGAAAAGGCGGTATTCATACTGCTGCTGTTTTACAATTTTCATGCGTTAAGTTATTTGATTGCAGACAGTATTTATCAATGTACAGTGGAGAGCATATTTAGAGGGTTGGATGTTCTGAGTGAGGAATATATATTTCGGGTTTATCTGGGTATGGCGATAGGTATGGGCATCCTGCTTTTATCGTACACGTTGGTATTACTGATTATGACAGGTGTCGTGATAAAAATCGTAAAGAAACCGTTTATGCTGAGATGGCAGGAAACGATATTCCTTTCAGTACTGAATATTGTAGGGAGTATGATTGTAGGAATAAGCGTAGACCTTTCCGTAGTGCAAATCGAGGGTGGAGTTTTTCTGTTGTATGATGACAAGCAGGAAATGTTGTGGAAATTACCGATAATTGCGGTTCTTATCTATGTGGGGGAAATTTCGGCAATATACATCTACCAGAATTACAGGAAGCTTCAAAAAGAACGGCAGAAACATTTTGTGGAAGAACAACAGGTCAAAGCCATGAAGCAGAGACTGGAAGAAGCAGAGAACTTCTACGGGAGCATTCGCAGAGTAAGGCATGAGATGAAAAACCATATGACAAATATAAAAGGGCTGGTGGCAAGTGAGAAATATGATGAAGTAGAGAATTATATCGAAAAACTGGATGAAACCATACAGACTATGGACTATAAATTCAATACAGGAAATGCGGTCACAGATGTGATTATCAATGATAAATACCAGAAAGCGGAAAATGCAGGTATTTCGTTTCAAGTAAAATTTAACTTGGGGGAAACAGACACAATTTCTGCATTTGATATAGGTATCATTCTGAATAACCTTTTAGACAATGCCATAGAAGCCTGCGAGAAACTGGAGCAGGAACAGCGATATATCAATCTGACTTTAAAGAAAAAGAATCATTTCCTACTGATTGAAGTGGAAAACAGCTTTGATGGGAAAGTGATATGGGAAGATGGAGGTATCGTCCCGATGACAACGAAACAGAGCGATCTGCCGGATATCTTGATGGAGCATGGAATAGGGTTAAAAAATGTAAAGAATGTGGCAGACCATTATCTTGGAGATATGGATATCAAAATAAAAAACGATGTGTTTAAAGTCACAGTAATGCTGCAGCAGAAGGAAATAAAATAAAAAAATATGAAAAAGGAAGGAGAATGTAGTAATGGATGTAGGTTCAGTTTATGGCAGTTATTATGAAACAGCAAAGAGTTACATGGGTTTGAGGAAGGAGGAAAAACAAGCGGGATCTGCGGAAAAGGTCACAGACAAAAGTCAGGTTTCCTCGGAAGATATGACCTTGGAGGAATACAAGGAGTATTTTAATGAAAAGATGTGTGGCTTGTATACCCACCCTTCGCAGAGAGGCATGAATTGGGTGATTGACATAACGGATGCGGCTTATAAGAGGATGCAGTCAGACCCGGAATATGAGAAGAAGATTCTGGATGCGTTGGCGAAGAACAAGGCTGTTGATTTCGGGGGAAATATCCCGGTGGTTGCGTATACTCATATAGATGACACATATGAGAAATGTTACGGCTATACGCAGGGCATGAAGGAGAATGACGGTTATTCCGGGAGTTCCTCCGCAAAGGGAACTGATGCCGGACGGCAGAAAAAGGCAAGGCAGAAGGAACTGCTGGAAGAATATTTGGAAAAGCGGGCGCAGGCTAAGAAACAGCAGCTGGAAATGTTAAATAAAAAAATTGCAAAGATGGAACTGGAAAGAAGTAGACAGACTCAGTCATGGAACAGTGAGAGGCAGATGGCAAAGGCTTCCAATGCTTATGATGCAAATATTATGATGGAAGCAGAGCTTGTGAAGAACATAACCAAAGGAGAAAACAATGGAAATTTCAAATAATCAATCTTATTATATCAATCCGAATACCAGACAATTCACATCAAATGTGAAAAATACAGCAATAAAGGACAGGGAGGTCTTCAATGGTTCGATGCAGAATCTGTTAAATCCCATAGAGGATTTGGTATAGGTGCTCAAAACGCCGATTAAGCTGGTAGATAGTTCTTCTCTAAACAGGCTGAGCAATTCCGTCAATATTGCATCCGACATGCGCATCGCTGTAAACGACGGTTACATATTGAAGGTAAAGCAACAGGGTGTGGAGGTTTCCGGCGGTAATGATCCTTATGATACAGAGGCATATATGAAAGCGCAGAAGATGGCGGGTTCGCTGTCTACGCTGTTGCGGAATGCTTGTGGGAATATGCACACAGTAGCATATTCTCAGGAGGAGTATGCCAGATGGACAGAAGGTGTATCCGATGTGATGGGGTATCTCGGCATAGATTATAGCTTTTACAGATGAACGAATAAATGACCTAATGTTGGAGTGGTCAACAGATGAAGATTTTTGGGTGCGCCGAATTGCTATTGACCACCAGCTTTGTAGGAAAGAGCGAACAAATACGGAATTGCTTGAAAAAATATTAGTGAATAACTTTGGCAGTTCAGAGTTCTTTATCAACAAAGCCATCGGTTGGAGTCTGAGAGATTATTCTAAGACAAATCAGGATTGGGTAAGAAATTTTGTTGAAACTCATAAAGACAAGATGGATAAATTGAGTATCAGAGAAGCAAGCAAATATTTATAAGTCAAATGGGAAACACAAAATTGGGTTTTATGAATGTCCCTAATGGTGATGCAATAGCATTTGATATGAAAGAGAGTGAAATAAATCCGTCTGTGGTATATCTTAGCCATGACGATGGTGAAGGACATGGATATATACTGGGTAAAGATTTTAATACTTATTTAGAACAATTGTTATTGGTAGGAGCATGTGGCAATGAGGATTGGCAGATGTTACCGTTTTGCTTGGATGCGCAATCAGGAATTGTATCAGATTGTGAAAATGCAAAGGAGTATCGAAAACTTATAGGGTTACAGATATAGTAAGAGGCACGCCCAAATTTCAGGTTTCGTTCCATTCTGTAAAGAAAAATGAATGAATGTCGATAAATATTATGAGCTAAGGATGGCGTCTGTTTTCAAGGGATTGAATGTGAAAATAGACGCTGTTTCTGTTTGGATTGGAGGTTATATTATGAGAATACAAGCGGCAAATACATTTTATA